>OLPR01001185.1_pt1 | contig 21950 bp, 16 predicted proteins | sample 1672761 | NCBI WGS metagenome assembly OLPR01 (sample SAMEA3136721, study PRJEB25190) | human gut metagenome | biome: human gut; feature: human-associated habitat; material: faeces | place: Austria | collected 2013 | reverse complement strand
TTGGATGCGGTGTGGTGACTTTATTCTAACGGTTTCAATCGCTTTTTTCTATCTCCCCTCGGTCTCACTTCTATTGTAAGGCTACAAGCGCGCATAGGAAACAGACGCACAAACGTTGATTTTCTTTAGGAAATATGCTATAATTGCAGAGAATAACTTGGAAGGCAGCGAAGGTTTTTGATAAGAGAGCAAGGAGATGGAATTATGTTCAAAATTGTGAAAAAGCAGCCTTTGAATCCGACCGTCACCAAGATGGTCGTCGAAGCGCCGCTGATCGCCAAAAAAGCGCACGCCGGTCAGTTTATCATTCTGCGCGCGAGCGAAGACGGCGAACGCATTCCGCTGACCATCGCGGGCTATGACCGCGAGGCGGGCACCGTAGATATCATTTTCCAGATCGTCGGTGGAACGACGATGGAATTGAACGCGCTGAACGAGGGCGATTACCTGCCCGATTTCGTAGGCCCCCTCGGCAAGGCAACGCATATTGAAGGCATTAAGAAGGTCGCGATCGTCGGCGGCGGCGTGGGTTGCGCCATCGCGCTTCCGGTTGCGCAGGCATTCCACGAGGCGGGCGCGGAGGTGCATGCGTTCGTCGGCTTCCGCTGCAAGGATCTCGTGATCCTCGAGGACGAATTCAAAGCCTGTTCCGATAAGCTGTTCATGATGACCGACGACGGTACCTACGGCCGCAAGGGCGTCGTAACCGTTCCGCTTGAGGAGCAGATCGTTGCGGGCGAGAATTACGATGAAGTGATCGCAATCGGCCCGGTGATCATGATGAAATTCGTTTGCCTGACCACCAAGAAGTACGGCGTAAAGACCGTGATCTCCATGAACCCGATCATGATCGACGGCACCGGTATGTGCGGCGGTTGCCGACTGACGGTTGGCGGCGAAACGAAGTTCGCATGCGTGGACGGTCCGGAATTCGATGGACACCTCGTAGATTTCGACGAAGCGATGAAGCGCGGCGCGATGTACCGCGATTTCGAAGCGCATAAGCGCGAAGAAACCTGTGCGCTTTTGAATAAGAAGGAGGCTGAATAACATGGCTGAGAAGAATATGAGCCTCAAAAAGTGCCCGATGCCCTCGTTGGATCCGAATTACCGCAATAAGGTGTTCGAGGAAGTCGCGACCGGCTACACCTATGAAATGGCGATCGAAGAGGCGCGCCGCTGCCTGCATTGCAAGAACAAGCCCTGCGTAAGCGCGTGCCCGGTTTGCATTGATATTCCCGCGTTTATCGAGCGCGTTGCCAACGAGGATATCGAGGGCGCGTTCGAGGTTCTGAACAAGCAGTCCTCGCTGCCGGCGGTCTGCGGCCGCGTTTGCCCGCAGGAAACGCAGTGTGAATCCAAATGCGTGCGCGGCATCAAGGGCGAACCGGTCGGCATCGGCCGTCTGGAGCGCTTCGTGGCGGACTGGCATCGCGAGCATTCGACGGAAGCGCCGAAAGCGCCCGAAGCGAACGGCCACAAGGTCGCGGTGATCGGTGCGGGCCCGGCGGGTCTGACCTGTGCGGGAGATCTGGCGCGCATGGGCTATAAGGTCACGGTGTTTGAAGCGCTGCACGTGGCGGGCGGCGTGCTCAGCTACGGCATTCCGGAGTTCCGTCTGCCGAAGGCGATCGTGAATAAGGAAGTCGATAACCTGAAGGCGCTGGGCGTGGACATCGAAACCGATATGGTCATCGGCAAGGTGCTCACGATCGACGAGCTGTTTGAGGACGGCTATGAAGCGGTGTTCATCGGCTCCGGCGCGGGTCTGCCGCGCTTTATGGGCATCCCGGGCGAGAGCCTCAAGGGAGTGTATTCCGCGAATGAATTCCTGACCCGCATCAACCTCATGAAGGCGTACAAGCCGGACAGCAAGACCCCGATCCGTCACGGTCATAAGGTCGCGGTCGTTGGCGGCGGCAACGTTGCGATGGACGCGGCGCGCTGCGCGAAGCGTCTGGGCGCGGAAGAGGTTTACATCGTGTATCGCCGCGGCATGGAAGAGCTGCCGGCGCGCCGCGAAGAGGTCGAGCACGCGGAGGAGGAGGGCATCATCTTCAAGACCCTCACGAACCCCGTCGAGGTGCTGGGCTATAACAATCCCGACGATCCGAGAGATCCGAAGAACGGCGAAGTGATCGGCATGAAGTGCGTCGAGATGGAGCTGGGCGAGCCGGATGCGTCCGGTCGTCGCCGCCCGATTGTGAAGGAAGGCAGCGAATTCGTGCTCGATATCGACACGATGATCATGGCGCTGGGCACCAGCCCGAACCCGTTGATCCGCTCCACCACGCCGGGTCTGGACGCCAACAAGCACGGCTGCATCGTCACGCAGGGCGAGGACGGTCTGACCAGCCGCGAAGGCGTTTATGCCGGCGGCGACGCCGTGACCGGCGCTGCGACCGTCATTCTCGCGATGGGCGCGGGCAAGAACGCTGCAAAGGCGATTGACGAATACATCAAGAGCAAATAATCCCATTTGGAAAGCGCTGCAATCCTTCTGCGATTGCGGCGCTTTTGCATCCAAACATGGCGAAATTCAGCGCGCAGGGTTAAAATTACATTCGCGTGAAACAAAGTATGCTCCCCAGGCGTCCAATCTATGGAAACCAAAGAAGCGAGGCGAGAAACGATGAAGAAATGGCTGGTTGGAATTTTGGCGATCATCTGCGCAAGTATGCCGCTGAGCGTTGCACCCGCGGAAGCGCTGCCGCAGGAGAATTTTGATTCGATGCTGCCGGTCATGGATTCCATTCTCCGCTGCTGCGTTGAAAACGATATGACGTACGACGCGGGCAACCCGGAATTCTTCTGGTCGGTTCTTTACTATTACTGCGCGAATTGGGCGAAGGACGACCCTGAATGCGAGATCGTGGACGGCGAGCTGCGCGTGCCCGCCGAGCGCATGAAGGCTTATGCCAAAGCGCTTTTCGACGGCGTGGAGTCCTTTCCCGCGCCACCTGCCGATTGCGTGATTCGCTATGATGCGGACTGGCAATCCTATTTCATGCCGGCGAGCGATGCGAGCGAAAATGCGATCGTCGTGCGCAGCACATACGATCAGCCGAACGGCTCGATCTCCGTCGAAGCCGAGCTGATTCAGCCGGACGGAACGCCGATCGCAGCGCTGCACGCATTTCTTGTTCCTGATGCGAATGCGCAGGAAAGCGATGAATTCCCCTACAGCGTCAGCGAAGCGTTGATCGAATACGAATAAACAACCGCCGCCCCGAATGCAACGGAGCGGCGTTTTTGTGCGCAGAATGGGGAAGGTAAACGTCAATGGCAAAAAGGTATTCGAATGTTTTCCCCGCGCGGTTCATCGTTTACTTTGCGGTTTTCTTATCGCGCACAAGCTTGAATGCGATCGGCGAAAGGAGCGCAATCGCAATCAGGTTTGGAATTGACATCAGACCGTTGAACGTGTCCGCGATGTCCCAGAGCAGTCCGAGGTCGAGCGTTGCGCCGATGATTGCAACCAGTGAAAAGATGACCATAAACGGTTTAACTGCCTTATGACCGAACAGAAATTCGACAAATCGGGTGCCGTACAGCCCCCAGCCGAGCACCGTACTCAGCGCGAAACAGCACAGCGCAATCGCGGTCGGAACGGTTGCCCAGCTGCCGTAGGTTGCGGTGAACCCGTGCATCGTCAGATCCGCACCGGCGGGGGAGCCATAGGTGATCACTGCGCCGCTGACCAGAACGACCAGCGCAGTGAGCGTGCAGATGATGATCGTATCGACGAAGACCTCGAAGATGCCGAACAGACCCTGACGAACCGGATTGTCCGTGTCCGCGCTCGCGTGTGCGATCGACGCGGTGCCCAGCCCCGCTTCGTTTGAGAAAATGCCGCGCGCGATGCCTTTTTTCATCGAAAGAAACATACTGCCGATCACGCCGCCGGTTACGGCACGCGGATTGAACGCGCCTTCAAAGATCGAACCGAACGCGGCGGGAACGCTTTTTATATTTCCAAATACCACGCCCAGCGCCATCACGATGTACAGCGCCGCCATGAACGGAACCAGCAGCTCCGTGACCCGCGCGAGGCGTTTGATGCCGCCGAGCAGCACGATCATGACGAACAACGCAACCAGAATACCAAGAATCAGGTTGATCAGCTTGAGATTCGCGCCCGCCGTTGCGTCAAAGCTCTTCAGCACCGTGCCGACGGAGGTGACGATCGAATTGACCTGCGTGGCGCTGCCGATGCCGAACGTCGCGAGAATGCCGAATGCAGTAAATACATACGCCAGCCAGTGCCAGTGCTTTTTCAAGCCGTTTTTGATGTAATACATCGGGCCGCCGACCCAATCGCCCTTTTCATTGCGCTCGCGGAAGCGAACGGCGAGCGTGACCTCGACGAATTTCGTGCACATGCCCAGAAACGCCGAAATCCACATCCAGAACACCGCGCCCGGGCCGCCCAGCGCAATTGCGCCCGCGACACCCGCGATATTGCCCGTGCCGACCGTCGCCGCCAGAGCGGTGCAGACCGCCTGAAACGGCGTTACCGCGCCCGCACCCGCCTTCTGACGCGAGAAGAGCTTGCCGATCGTTTCCTTCATCGCCGCTTTCAGCTTGCGAATTTGGATCACGCGCGTGCCGATCGTCAGATACAGCCCCACGCCCAGAATCAGCGCCATTGCCGGAACACCCCAGACGAAATCGTTGACCTTTCCGTTGATTGCCGCGATGTTCTGAATCAGCGTCGGCTGCGATTCCTCCGCGCGCTCGGATTCTTCGGTTACGTTTTCGACGGCGGCGGGGGTTGCTGCAGGCGCGCTCTCGGCGAATGCGAATCCGCAAAGAGTCATCAGAAGGAAAATGAGAATGGGCAAAAGCCGTCTGTTCATGGAAAAAACTCCCTTCATATTATCACGTCTGCGAATGAATGTATATAGCTTAATCCAAATTTATGCATATGTCAAGCGAATATAACACATAAATGAATATTGATAATGTTAAACTTGCAAATTCAGGAATCAACGCAAATTTTATTGCGTTCGGCGGGTGAACGTGGTATCATAGAAATGAAAGTTTGGCAGAAAGAAATGGGGTCTGGGTATGCCGTTGTTTGATACAGACGTTCAGGAATTAAAGTATAAAGTGCTGCGCCATGTGGCGGAGCTCGCGCTGAAGGATGAACTGAATCCGGAGAGACTGCTTTCGATTGCGGAAGAGATCATCCCCGAGGGCAAGCCGACGATGCGCTGCTGCATTTACAAGGAGCGCGCAATCATCAATCAGCGCGTAAAGCTGGCGCTCGGCGGCAATCGCGAGAATAAAAACGTGGTCGAGGTATTGCCGATTGCGTGCGACGAATGCCCGGTCGAGGGCATTATGGTCACGCCCGCGTGCCGCGGCTGCATCGCGCATCGCTGCCAGAATGCGTGCCCCAAGAACGCGATTACGATTGTGAATCATCGCGCAACGATCGATAAATCCAAGTGCGTCGAATGCGGGCGCTGCGTCGAAGCGTGCTCGTATTCGGCGATCATCAAGCAGACGCGTCCGTGTATTCGCGCGTGCAAACCGAAGGCGCTCGCGATCGATTATGAAACCGGAAAGGCGCGTATCAACGAGGAAAAATGCATTTCCTGCGGTGCGTGCGTGTATCAGTGTCCGTTCGGCGCGATTTCCGATAAATCGTATATTATCGATGCGATTCGTATTCTGAAGGAATCGGAAAACAATACGAAATATAAGGTTTACGCAGTCGTTGCTCCGTCGGTTGGCGCACAGTATGCCGACGTTGAGGTCGGCCGTGTGCTCGGCGGTATTAAGAAGCTCGGCTTCCATTATCTGGTGGAAGCGGCGTGGGGCGCGGATTTCGTCGCGTATCTGGAGGCGCAGGAACTGGCGGAGAAGAAATTTCTAACTTCGTCGTGCTGTCCGGCATTCGTGAGCTTTATTAAAAAGAATTATCCGAGCCTGAAGGAGAACGTTTCGCATAACCTGTCGCCGATGGCGCATATGGCGATGTTGATTAAGAAAAAGAACCCGAATGCGAAGATCATATTCATCGGGCCCTGCATCGCGAAAAAAAGCGAAACGCGTTACGGCCCCGCGAGCAAATACGTCGACTGCACGATCACCTTTGAAGAAATGCAGGCGCTGTTCGATGCGATGGGTATTGACGTAAAGACCACCGAGCCGATCAAGCTCGATCGCGCGTCGTATTACGGCCGCGTGTTCGCGCGCTGCGGAGGTCTTGCGACGGCGGTGGAGCAGGCGCTGAAGGAGCAGGGCAACGCGGATTTTGCGCTGAAGGCAGTTTCGTGCAGCGGCATTGCCGATTGCAACGCGGCGCTTCTGAAGGCGTCGAAGGGAAAGCTTCAGGAGAATTTCATCGAGGGTATGGCGTGCGAAAACGGCTGCATCGGAGGACCGGCGTGTCTGAGCCACGGCGCGCGCAATCGCATTCAGTTTGATCGCTACGAAAAATCGGAAAAGGAGCGCACGATTTCGGGCGCAATCGCCGATTTTGATCTGTAAATCAAAGGAGGAAACGCAATGGGCGGCATTCGGGTGATTCCCAACAATCCAGAGCGCAAAGGAATGCTGGATTTGAGAACGGAGATTCCTTTTTCCGGTTCGCTTGCGCTCCAGATGATTAAGCCATTCTGGAAATCGGAGGGCGGATTTCCGCTGGTGGTGTTCATTCAGGGCAGCGCATGGACAAAGCCCAATCAGTTCTGGGAGATTCCGCAGCTGAGCCGGCTCGCGCGGCGTGGCTTCGTGGTCGCCAGCGTAACGCACCGTTCGGCGTTCGAAGCGCCCGCTCCGGCGTTTTTGAAGGACGTGAAAACCGCGATTCGCTTCCTGCGCGCACACGCGGAGGAATACGATATCGATCCGAACCGCGTCTGCGCGTGGGGCACGTCCTCCGGCGGCAATACCGCGCTTTTAATCGGCTTGACCGGCGACGATCCCGCGTTCGAGACGGACGAGTGGGCAGGGCAGTCTACGCGCGTTCAGGCGGTGGTCGACTGCTTCGGGCCGACGGATCTGATGAAGATGGCGGAGGTTCAGTATAGGGACGTAAAGATTGACGAGACGAATGTGTTTGCCGCGCTCGGCGGCGCGCTGGACAAGGTGAAAACGCATTCGCGCGCGGAAATCTGCGATCTGATTCGCGAGCGGCTGGAAGAGATCAGCCCGATCCGCTATGTCAGACCCGGATTGGATTTGCCGCCGTTCCTGATGCTGCACGGCGATGCGGATCCGGTTGTCCTGTTCGAGGACAGTGAGGCGATGTATCATAAGCTGGTTGATTGCGGCTATGACGCGTCGCTCGTCCGAGTGACGAACGCGGAGCACGAGGGAACGTTCTGGAGCGAGGAGCTCGACGAAATGATTTTTGATTTCATTGAAGAAAGAATCTGAATTCAACGAAGCGCTTTCGGCTTTTGACGGCTGAAAGCGCTTTTTGCGGCATGAATTGTCAAAAATGAGCGCATACTGATTCCATTATGAGAATTCGGAGGGAATTTTTATGATCGGAATCAGGCGCAGGATTCGAAAAGACGCCGCCGCGCCGGACGACGGAATGCTGTCGCGCAGTATGCGCGCGCTCGCCGTGGAGGAAAACGCGCTTTGCCGCGGCCGGCTTGTGCCGAAAGCGGGGGAAACGCGGGCGCTGGAACGCATTTTGTCGCGCGCGAACCGGCTGCGAGCGGTGGTCGCCGGTTCTGCGGATGCGATCGAAACCCTCGTGCGCGACGGTGCGGTGATGCTGTCGTGCGCGGAACAGGCGCGCATGGAAACGGCGCGCGATCTTCCGAAATGCAGAGGCGGCATTCGCATTTACAGAATTGCAAAAAGAATCGTCGGGAACGGCGGCGCGGCGATCACGCGCGATCGGCTCATGCTGGCGATTGCGTCCTACGACGATGTGCAGGCGCTGGAAATGGCGGAAATCTGGGCGTTTCCGGAAGCGCTGCGTATCGCGCTGTGCGAAGAATTTCGGATTCAGGCGGAAAACGCGCTCGAAATTGGCGAAGAGCATCGGTTGGCGGAACGCTGGGCGGCGGGGGCACGCGTGAATCTGAATGCACGCGGAAATGCTTTTTTCGAACACGCCGCGCGTCTGACTGCCGAAAACGAGGACGTTCGGCGCATGAGACGGCTCGAACGCGCGCTTTTCAGGCGTGGATTGAATTCGGAAGCGATTGTTCGCGAAGCGCACGCGGAATCGGCGCTGATTCGTCTGCGGCTTGAAAACCTGCTGGCGGGCAAGCGATTGATCGACGCGATCGACTGGCAGGAGAGCTTTCGATTGCTCTCGAACGTCGAGGGCGAACTGAACTCTGATCCGGCAGGCACGTATCCGAACATGGAGCCCGCGTCGCGCGCGGCGGTGCGCAGGGAGGTCGCCCATCTTGCGCGGGGATGGAGACTCAACGAGATCACCGTCGCCCGATATGCGATCCATGCTGCGATGCGCGCGTCGGAACGGGATTCTGAATTGGATTCGCTGGAACGGAACGTCTGCTATTGGCTGTATGACGATGCGGGTCGAAGCGCGCTCGCGCGGGAAATCCGAATGCCGGAGCCCAGAAGACGCATTCCGGATCCGACGGGCAGGCGCTGCGCATGGGGATTGAGCGCGCTGGCAGCGGTATTGTTTATGGCGTTTGCGCTGAATGCGAAGCGGTGGACGCTGATTCCGCTGGGCATTCCGATTGTGTGGCAGGCTTCGAGCGCGCTGATCGGCCGCGTGTTCCCGAAACTCCTGAAGCCGCGAATGCTTTTGAAAATGGAATATGCGCTTGTGCCGGACGACGCGAGAACGCTCGTTACAATGCCGGCGCTGCTGTCGAGCGTCGAGCGCGCGGAATCGGTCTGCGATCAGATCGAGGCGCTCGGATGCATGGAGAAAAGCGTAAACATCCGCTATCTGATTCTCGGCGATTTCGCGGACGCGGACGCGGAGCATTGCCCGAACGACGATGAAATCGCAAACGCCGCGCGGGAGTGCGTTCGCCGAATGAACGAGCGCGCGGGCGAGGAAAAATATTATTATCTGCATCGCGGGCGCAGTTATCTCGCAAGCGATGCGCGCTGGATGGGCAGAGATCGAAAGCGCGGCGCGCTTGCGGCGCTGAACCGGCTGATTTTGAATGCAAACGGCGCGGAGGAAGCGTTTTCCGTGGAATCGGCGGCGTGTGAATCAATTCGCGGGCGCTTTCGGTATGTGCTCACGATCGACGAGGGCACGCGGTTCATGCCCGAGGCGGCGCGGCGGCTGATCGGCGCAATCGCGCATCCGCTGAATCAGGCGCGCGAAATCGGCGGCGCGCAGCGAGGGTATGCGATTGTGTTTCCGGAAATGCTGATTTCGGCGCGCGCGAGGGTGAATCGATTCGTAAAGCTCTTTGCGGGCGACGGCGGAACGAGTGCGTATCCGTGCGCGGTTTCCAATCTGTATTTCGACGCGTGCGGCATGGGATTGTTCGGCGGCAAGGGCGTTTACGACGTGCGCGCGTTTTCACAGGCGATGGAGGGCGCGCTGCCCGAGGGGAAAATTCTGAGCCACGATATGATCGAAGGCGCGCTGGCAGGCGCGGCGCTTGCGAGCGATATTTCATTTTTCGAAGGCTTTCCAGCGACGATTGCAAGTCTGCTTCGGCGCGAAAATCGATGGACGCGCGGCGACTGGCAGCTGATCGGGCTTCTGTTTTCTAAAAAGCGCTTTCCGCAGACGGGCAAACGCCTTTCTGCAATTCATCGAATCTGGATTCTCTCCAATCTGCTCAGAAGCCTGTACGCGCCCGCGCTGGTTTCGCTTTTGACGTCGGCAATCTGGTTTGGCGATGCGGGCGTTTGCGCGCTGGGAGTGATTTGCGCGTATTTGCCGGCGCTGCTGTATCCGAATCGCGAGGCGTGGAAGCGCGCGACGGCGGAATTGGCGATTCTTCCGATGCGCGTCGCCTGCGCGGGCGACGCGATATTGCGCACGCTCTGGCGGTTGATCGTTTCAAAAAGGCATCTGATGGAATGGGTGGCGAGCGCGGACGCCGAATCGGGCGGCAATCGCTATCGCCCCGCGTGCGGCGTGGCGGTGATTCTGCTTGCGCCGGGACTTCTGGTTCCGCCGATGATTCCGGCTGCGCTCGCGCTGGGCGGGCTGTTCGCGGTTGCGCCGGGCTGGATGCGCGATATGGAAATGGAAGAGTTGGGCAAGCGCCCCGTTCCGAATGCGCACAACGCGGCGGAAATGCGCGCGCTCGCGCGGGAAATCTGGGCGTTTTTCGATCGATACGTTGCGGAACAAACGCATTTTCTGCCGCCGGACAACGTTCAGATCGACCCGCCGACCGGCGCGGCAAAGCGAACGTCGGGCACGAATATCGGGCTGTATTTGCTCGCCTGTGTGTGCGCCAGAGAGCTGGGATTCATTGATGCGGAAGAAATGCACGCGCGAATTGCGGCGACAACGGGCGCGATGGAGCAAATGGAAAAGTGGTGCGGCAATCTCTATAACTGGTACGATACACAGACGCTGAAGCCTCTTTCGCCGAAATACGTTTCCAGTGTCGACGGCGGCAATCTGATTGCGTCGATACTCCTGTGCGTGCAGGCGGTAAGCGATTCCGCACTTTCGAAGCGACTGAACGCGCTTGCGGAAAATATGGATTTGACCGCGCTGTACGATGCGCCGCGAGGACTGTTTCGAATTGGATTCGATGCGGAGGGCCGTCAGCCCAGCCTTTCGCACTATGATCTGATCGCGTCGGAATCGCGCATTCTGAGCCTGATCGCCGTCATGCGCGGCGATGCGCCGGAAAGTCATTGGGCAAAGCTCTCGCGCGCGGGAATTGCGTCGGGCAAGCGATTTGCGTGTCTTTCCTGGAGCGGAACGATGTTTGAATACCTGATGCCTGAAATCTTTTTTCGCGCGCCGGAAAATTCAATGCTCGGCGAATCCGTGCGCGCGGCGATCGGCATTCAGCGCGCGCAGGGAGAGCGGAGGGACAGACCATGGGGCGTTTCTGAATCCGGCTATGCCGCGTTCGACGCGATGCTGAATTACCAGTATCGCGCGTTCGGACTGCGCGCATTGTCGCTTGGAATGCCGGGCACGGACAACGTGGTCGCGCCGTACGCGTCGCTGCTTGCCGCGCCGATTGCGCCGAATGAGGTCGCTGAAAATATGCGCGAGATGGATGCGCTCGGCTGGCACGGCGAATACGGATTCTTTGAATCCGCGGATTATGTGCGCGCCGGTGCGGACGGCGCGCCGCGGCTGGTGAAGAGCTATATGGCGCATCATCAGGGCATGGCGCTGTGCGCGATTGCGAATGCGCTGACCGGCGGCGTTTTGGAAAGGACATTTGAAAAGGATCCGCGCGTGCGGGCGATCGAGCCGCTGCTGGAAGAAAAAATCCCGAAAATGAAAAGAACAAAGCGGCTGCGCGCGCGCGTCGAGCCGGATTATGTGCCGGCGGCGCGCGGTGAATCGCGCGTTCCCAGACTGAACGGACGGCAAACGGACGCGCATCCAATCGCGGGCGGCGGCGCGCTTGCGATCGTTTCCTCGGACGGAACGATTCGTTATCGCCGCGGCGATCTGCTGGGCACCCGATTTGCGATGGAATTTTCCGGAAGACCGGACGGAATGCGGCTGCGCATGGCGGCAAACGGTGAATCCGTGATCCTGCATCCGGTGCTTTTTGAGCCGGGCGCGGCGACGCTTGAAAGCAGAATCGGTGCGGTCTCCTGCACGGTGCGCGCGTGCATTTCGCCTGAGGACGGCGCACTTTTCCTGATTGCGGAGGTTCGGAACGACAGCGAACGGAGCGTGCGGGTAAAAATCCTGAACGAGGCGGCGATTGCGCTCGACGGCGTTCAGGATGAGCGCGCGCATCCCGCGTTTCGGCAAATGTTTGTAGAAAGCGATCGCCCGCGGCGTTGGGCGCTGCGATTCCGGCGGCGAATGCGAATGGAGAGCGACGCGCTTCCGGAGCTGATGCATCTGATCAACGCGCCGGGCAGCGTTGCGTGCGAAACGGCGCTGGACGCGCTTTTGAATCGCGCGGGCGAGATGCAGCCGCTTTCCGGAAACGTCGGAGCGGTGCTGAATCCGTGTTCGGCGCTTCAGGCGGAGATTGAGCTTCAGTCGAACGAACGGGCGAAGCTCCATTTCACATTCGGCTTTTCGGAAGACGGCGAAGCGTGGCTCGAGCGCAATTACCCCGAGAGCGCCGCGGAACGCGCGCTTCGGCTTTCCGGAATGCAGGCGCGGGCGATGCATGAATTCCTGGCGATTGACACGCGGCGGCGCAATCTGCTCGATTCTGCTGCAGCGCTGATGCTGAATCCGAGAAGACTGGAGCGTGAATCCGAACCCTGCGGCAATGCGCCGCGAAGCGCGCTCTGGGCGGCAGGCATATCCGGCGAATTGCCGATTTGGCTGCTGCGCGTGAAAAGCCATGAGGAATTGCCGCGCGTTCGCGAAATGATTGCCGCGCACGCATATTATCGAATGCTCGGCGTCAAACTTGATCTGGCGATTGTTTACGGGCAAAGCGCCGATTATGAACAGCCGGTGCGCGACGCGCTCGCTGATGCGATTCACTTAAGTCATCTCGGTGCGCTGGAAAACGCGCAAGGCGGCGTGCGTCTGTTTTCCGATGCGGATTCACAGAGTGTCGCTGCATTGTCCCGCGCCGCGGTGTTCGAGCCGGATTTGACGCGCGATCTGGATTCGCAGATGAAAACGCTGATCGAATCCGAAAACGCTCCCGCGCGCAGACCAAAGCGCTTGAACGCCGGCGAAAGCCGTCTGCCTGCGCTTTCCGGAAACGGAATCGGCGCGTTTCTTTCGGATGGACGATACGCGATTCGCGTGAGCGAGAATAATTTCCCACCTGCGCCGTGGTGCAATCTGCTTTGCAACGATGCCTTTGGCGTATTGACGACCGAGCGCGGCGGCGGCTTCCTCTGGCATGGCAGCAGCCGAACCGGACGGATTACGCCCTTTACCAACGATCCGCTGCACGACGGCTGGGGCTGGATGCTGTATCTCTATGATGAAGAAACGCGCGAATTCGCGCCGCTGCTGCCGGGCAAGGAACCGTTTGCCGAATTTGAATGCCTGCAGGCGCCGTATGAATGCGTATATCGATTTGAATCGGAACGGCTTTCCGGCGAAATTGCGATGCTGGTTCTGAAAAATGCGCCGCAGATGCGCATTCACGCGACGGTTCGCAGCCCGATTCAGCGCCGCGTGCGGTTGATTGGATTCGTAGACTGGCTGATGGGCGCGGAGATTGAGGATGCGCGCGCGCTGCGCACGTGGACGCGGGGCGGCGCGTGTTTCGCGAGCGGCGCAATGCCGGGCGTTGGCTGTTTTGCGTGTGCGGATGCGCGGGCGAATGCCGGAGGCGGGCGAAATGCGTTTCTCGGATGCGGCGGCATTCTGAATCCGGATGGAATCGGCGAATCCGCGCCGCGAACGGGCGGATGGCGCATTGAAATTCCGATATTGATGCAAAAAGATGCGCCAGTTCGGACGGACTGGATGATCGGCTGGGCGGAGAGCGCCGATCGGGCGCGAACGGCTGCGCGGGCGTTTATGGCAAATCCCGATTACGAATCCGCGCGCGACGACGTTTTTGTCGAATGGCAAATGCGCATGAGCGGGCTTTTCGTTCAAACGCCGGAGGAAAAGCTGAATCGAATGATGAACGGCTGGCTGACGCATCAGACGCTTTCCAGCCGCGTGCGCGCGCGAACGGGCTTTTACCAGCCGGGCGGAGCGTACGGCTTCCGCGATCAGCTTCAGGACATGCTGGCGCTGCTCCCGTTGGAGCCGGAACGGGTGCGTGCGCATTTGCTCAGGGCAGCGGCGCGGCAGTTTCCGGAGGGCGACGTGCTGCATTGGTGGCATGAGCCGTATTCCGGCGTGCGCACGCACATTTCGGACGACAAGCTGTTTTTGCCGTTTGTCGCGGCGAAATACGTGCGCTTTACCGGCGATTCAGCGGTGCTCGGCGAGATGGTGCGGTATTTGGAAAGTGTTCCGATCGAATCGGGGAAAGAGGATATTTACTGCGAAATGCGCCCGGGAAACGCGATCGGCAATCTGCACGATCACTGTATGCGCGCGTTCCGAAGCGTTCAAACCGGCGCACATGGGCTGGCGCTGATGGGCGGCGGCGACTGGAACGACGGCATGAACCGCGTGGGCGCGAAAGGAAAGGGCGAAAGCGTTTGGCTGAGTGAATTCATGGTTGTCTGTGCGGAAGAATACGCGGCGGTTTCGCCGGAGCAGAGCGACGCGGCGTGGTTGCGCGAAACGGCGAACGCATTCAGAAGCGCAATCGAGAAAAGCGCGTGGGACGGCGAATGGTATCTCCGCGCGTTTTACGACGATGGAACGCCGCTCGGCAGCCGTCAGAACGCCGAATGCCGAATCGACGGCATTTCGCAGGCGTGGGCAGTGCTGGCGGGACTGGATTCAGCGCGCTGCAGAAGCGCGATGAACGCCGCATGGAATCAGCTGGTCGACGAGAAACACGGCGTCATTCGCCTGCTCGCGCCGCCGTTTACGTCCGAGGGCCGCGATCCCGGCTATATCCGCGGCTATCCCGAGGGCGTTCGCGAAAACGGCGCGCAGTATACGCACGCGGCGTGCTGGTTTTTGCTGGCGCTGATTCGAATGGGGGATGAAGCGCGCGCGCATCGGGCGCTGAGAATGCTGATTCCCGAAACCCATGCCGATACGCGGGAGAAGCTCATGCGCTATCGAGTGGAGCCGTATGTGGTTCCGGCGGATGTTTACGCGGGCATTCACGCAGGGCGCGGCGGCTGGACGTGGTATACCGGATCGGCTTCGTGGCTGTATATATGCGTACTCGAACTGCTCGGGTTTGAGCGCTGCGGCGCGAAGGTGCGTTTGAATGCCATGCTCGGCGATTGGGAGGAAGCGGCGGTGATCGTTCGGTTTGGAAGCGCAAAATATCGCCTGATTGCGCGAAAGGGTGCGGAGAGGATTACGCTCGACGGCGCGCCGGCAGGCGGAGATTTCATCGAAATGATTGACGATGGGCGCGACCACGAAGCGCTTTTCCCGCCGAGAAGCGAATCCATTCGGGAAAATCTGCGAAAATTGTCCGCGGAGGCTTGATAAATGGAGATAATCTTGTTATAATAAACTTAAAGATGAATGCCATACGAATGCAGTAAAGGAAGGGGAACGAAGATGCGTTGGAGAAACAGCAGCTTGGGCTTTCGTTTGCCTTCTTTTTTGGAATTGGGAAGAACCGCTGCGCATGGGCGAGCGACCTGTGCCGGCGGTTTTATTATGAAAATGAAAACACGGAGGGAAGCGATCATGAAGAGAAAACTGGACATGATTTTGGTTCTTGCGCTGTTTGCGGCGCTGATCTGCGCGGGCAGCGCGCTGGCGCTGGACAAAAGCGGATACAACGAGCATTTGCGAGAGTTTCCTGAATGCAGGTTCAACACGAACCTTTGCAGCAACGACGACGGACATTACTATTACTGCAACCGGCATGAGATTTATCTTTCGGAGATTGAGCCGCATTACGGCGGCGAGAACAATGTGACCTGCACATGGAAAGGGGCGTGCGAGTTGTGTTAGCACCCGTATGTAGATTGGCTGGGACATGATTATCAAAATTATGTCTACAACGGCGATGCGACCTGCACGCGGGACGGCACCGAAACTGGCAAGTGCATTCGCTGCGATGTGACGGATACGCGCACGGCTTGGAACACGAGGAAGCCGCATACCGAGAAGATCTTGCCTGCGGTTGAGCCGACGTGCGACCGGACGGGAGTGACCCAAGGCAAATACTGCGAGGCTTGCAAGACTGTTCTCGTTGAGCAGAGGGTTCTGAATTCGCTGGGGCATGAATACAGCAACTATGTCTATAACGGCGATGCGACCTGCACGCGGGACGGCACCGAAACGGGCAAGTGCATTCGCTGCGATGCAACGGATACGCGCACGGCTTTTGGCACGATCAAACCGCATACCGAGAAGATCTTGCCCGCGGTTGCGCCGACGTGCGATCAGGCGGGGCTGACTGAAGGCAAATCCTGCGAGATTTGCAATAAGACTCTGATCGAGCAGCAGCTTGTGCCCGCGACGGGACATGATCATCGGACGCGCACGATCGAGCCGACCTGCACGCGCGGCGGCTATACCGAAACGGTCTGTGCAAACTGCAAAGACGCACGGATTGACAGAAGAACGGCGAGCCTGGGTCACTGGTACGGCGAATGGTCGCAGCATTCGGAAACGACGCACACAGCGGAATGCCTTCGCGATTGCGGAAAGATCGGTGAGGCGGCGTGCCGGATGCTGGAATACCGTTTGGACGATGCGGTGAACGCGTTTTGCGCCGTCTGCGGCAAAAACAGCACCGGCGAAAGGCTTGCATGGATTGAAGATGCGCGGATTGAATCCGATTTTCTTTCGCAGGGCGAATGGATTGTGCGCGGCAATGAAAGCTGGATGACCGTCGGCTTCGAGTATGCCGGCGAACTCGTACAGCCTGAAACGGCGATCGTCCGCGTGCCCGCGGCGCTGCTGGACGGGAAGCGCGTAAGCTATGTAAACGCCGATGGCGAGCAGACGGAGCTTCATGTGGCGTTCGAAGGCGACGAAGCCGTTTTCGCACTCGAATTCAGCGCGCTCGCGGCAATTTTACATATCGCATAATTCCATTTCGATTCAGCTCCGGCGGATTCATGCATCCATCGGGGCTGAATTCAAGTTTTTATTGGATATTCTCCAAACAGCGCTTGACAATGGACGGCATTCGGGAGGATAATAAAATACATATCAAATATCATGGACGCAGGCGGAATATATGAAGGAGGCAATGCCCATGAATTCGCAGGTGGTTCTGATTCTCGATTTCGGCGGTCAGTATAAAGAGCTGATTGCCCGAAGAGTACGTGAATGCAACGTCTATTCTCTGATCAAGCCGGGCGAGACTTCGCTGGAGGATATCCGCGCGCTGAACCCGATCGGCATCATTTTAACCGGCGGTCCGAACAGCGTTTATCTGGAGGATTCGCCGCACTGCGATCCGGAAATCTTCAATATGGGCGTTCCGGTGCTGGGTATCTGCTACGGTGCGCAGCTGATGGCATGGACGCTCGGCGGCAAGGTTACGCCCTGCACCGCGAGCGAATACGGTAAGACCGCGATGACGGTCGATACCGAAAACGTGTTGTTCAAGGGTCTTGACCGCGCACAGGTCGGTCTGATGAGTCATTGCGATCAAATCACTGAGCTACCCGAGGGCTTCGTCAACGCTGCGTCTACTCAGACCTGCCCGAATGCCGCAATGGCGAATGCGGCGCGCAGGCTCTATGCGACGCAGTTCCATCCCGAAGTGGAAAGCACGCCGAACGGCACCGCGATCATTCGCAATTTCCTTTACGGCGTCTGCGGCGCGGCGGGCGATTACAATTTGCACGATCTTGAAAACAGGCTGATCGAGGAAGTCCGCGCGAAGGTTGGCAGCGACCACGTAATTCTCGGTCTGTCCGGCGGCGTGGATTCGTCCGTTTGCGCGGCGCTCCTGTCCAAGGCGATTCCGGGACAGCTGCATTGCATTTTCGTCGATCACGGTCTGATGCGCAAAAACGAGGGCGATCAGGTAGAAGCGGCATTCCGCGGCCGCGATCTGGATTTCATCCGTGTGGACGCGTCCGATCGTTTCCTGACCGCGCTGAAGGGCGTGGTCGATCCGGAGCAAAAGCGGAAGATCATCGGTCGTGAATTTGTCCGCGTGTTCGAAGAGGAAGCCAAGAAGCTGCCGAATGCGAAATACCTCGCGCAGGGCACGATTTATCCGGATGTGATCGAATCCGGCGGCAAGCACGCCGCAACGATCAAGAGCCACCACAATGTCGGCGGCCTTCCGAAAAACATCAGCTTCGTTGGCGTGGTCGAACCGCTGCGCGGACTGTTCAAGGACGAAGTGCGCGCGATGGGCAGGCAGCTCGGTCTGGCAAAATCCTTTGTCGAGCGCCAGCCATTCCCGGGTCCGGGTCTTGCCGTGCGCTGCCTGGGTGAAATTACGCCCGAAAAGCTCGCGATTCTGCGCGAAGCGGACGACATTTTCTGCCGCGAAGTGCGCCGCCGCCATATCCGCGCTGATCAGTACTTTGCCGTGCTGACCGATACGCGCTCCGTCGGCGTTGCGGGCGACTTCAGAACGTTTGATTATGTGATTGCGCTCCGCGCCGTCCGTACGTCGGACTTCATGACCTGCGAATATGCGACGATCCCGCACAAAACTCTCGGCGCGGTCGCATTAAGAATCGTAAACGAAGTTCCCGGCGCCGGCAGAGTCGTCTACGACATCACCGGCAAACCGCCCGCTACGATTGAGTGGGAATGATCCCCGAAAGGCCAAAAAGCCTTGAAAATGCTGCACTTTTGCGCCCGGGAATTGCCCCGTGACAACAAAATGACAACATTTTAGATTATCCAAGAATAAAGAGCTATCTGATTTCTGTTAGAGAAGTCAGATAGCTCTTTTTGTTTTGCCTAAATTTAATCGTTCTTCAGCCTGTCTTTGAAAGCCTCCACCAGCGCATCGCTGAGCTGCTGGGACGGCACTTTCACATAGCCGGAGGTTTCGTCATATTTCGGGTAGTTATAACGCCACTTGTCGTAGTCCTCCCGGTTGATTTCGCCATTACGATACTTTTCGGCTTGTTCCGCCCAAGCAACAAGCATTTCGGAAAGCTCAGCGGCGTCCTTCCCCTTCCGGGGATTAACACGCAGCGAAACGCCGTTCTCGCCGGTTTCCACTGTCAGACCGTAGCGATCTTCCAAGGTAAACAGCGTGTGCATCAGGCCGAGATAGCTGTCAATGTCCGGCACGGACAGAGCCAGTGGCGAGACACCCAGCGCACCGGCAAGGCTCTCCGTCAGCTCCGCCTTAGGCGTTCTGCTGCCGGATTCATACTGCGCCATACGGATGTCGGCGGTCTTTTCCGGGAAACCGACCACCTGCCCCAAGTATTTTTGTGTCATTCCCCGCAGATTGCGGAAGAACCGAATTCTCTCACCGATTGCCATAGCGATTACGCTCCTCATTTTGATACTGTACAATCAGTATAGCATATGGATTTAAGTTGTGTCAAGATAGCAAAAGCAAAAAAGTTAAATATTTTCTCGCAAGCCTCTTGACAATAGCAAATTCGTTTAGTATAATGACTATAGCAAATAGCGTTAAGTTGTTTGCAGACAACAGAATATCCGTCGTGCGTCACGGTAATGGCGTACCCGCTCGGGCAAATCGGAATGCGGCCAGAAAGTTCTCCGACACTAAATAAGAGAACTATAACCATACGAAAGGGGTGATGAAATGGAAAACACAAGCTTTATGAGAGTGGAGGAAGTAGCGCAGGAATTGGGCACTTCCAAATCCTACGCCTACAAGATCGTCCAGAAGCTGAATGAGGAACTGAAAAGCAAAGGCTTCCTCACGATTTCGGGACGAGTCAACAAGCAATATTTTATGGAACGCACCTGTTACGGTGCTGTTCAGAAAGAGAGGTAAAAATGTCCGTTTATAAAGATACCAAAAACAACACTTGGAAGGTCTACTATCGCTTCACGGATTGGCAGCTGCAAGGCATCGATGCTTTCCGGTTTCTCGATGCATTGCGCAACCAACTTTTTCTCTGATTCATCCGTTACGCGGTACAGGCTGATGAGATTGAGCCCGGGAAACGAGGCCTGATTTGATCCGAATTTTCGCAGCTGCATTGCAAGTGCCCGATCGATAGCCTCAAAATCAACCACCTGCCCACCCTTTACCCAGATTCGGATACAGGGAGCCTTCGCGCTCACATTGGGCAGCGGAATGTAATTTCTATAGGATTGCAATGGAACGATTCCCACCTGTTCCAGTGCTTTGGACAGGGATGACAATTCATTGATCAAAATGAACACCTCTCTTGGGCGGGAACACCAGCGTCCCGGCATGAATCGTCACGTCGTTGTCAAAGCGGTACGAAACCTTCGATTTGTGCCCATCGGGAAATACCTGCCGCAGCATGGAAGGAATGTGAATATCCTCCATATCGGTACATACCTTTGTCCCGTCCCGGAAGGGGCCAAAGTAGCTGGCCGTAAACTCTCTCAAGCCCAACGAGGGAATAGCAAAGCACTGCCCCCGTTGCAAGCGCCGGTTGAAAATCTCCTGGTATGCATGACCGGGCGACGTTGTCCGCCTGTCCCATTCCAGAGTTTTTTCAGAAAGCGTATCCTTCCTGTGATTGGGCACAACCACCGCATAGAGCCGATAGCATACATCAATCAGAACGGTCGAATACATCTGATATGCATTTCCAAGGTCAATGCTCTTTTTCTGGCGCAACGGTCCCTTGTAGTTTGTTGCGTATGAATGAAACTGAACAGGAGCGCATATTTCAACCCTGGTTGGAATGATCTCCACATCCGGCCCGAAAAGGATGGATTCAAAGATGCCCTTGCAGGCCGAATACGTCGGTGCCGGATAGCTGACAGGACTGTCACCGCTGTCCGGTCTGGTCCACATCGCCGTTGATCCTGCGATTTCCATCTGTATGGGATACGAATGATGAACCATGCTTTCAACTCCATTCCTGTGAGCAAGATAGCAGATGAGCTGCGGCGTTGAGAGATACAATCCGATAACCCTATGAATATTATACCATAATTCCGGCTGTATGGTAAAGGTTTTTGGATTTGAATATCCTTCTATGATGTATTACGAAGAAAAACGCCGGCATAATCGCCAGCGTTTCATGGATCACTTCTCATGTGCATTACGGAAAATGGTACGCATGTAGTCGCTCTTTCCATAGACCACTCTGCTGACCAGCATCCGATCGGTCTCCACCTTGTAGAATACCATATAGGACTTGAACGTCACGAAGTAGAAGCCGGTGAACAGGCCCTCATAATACAGCGGAGCACCAGACTTTGGAAAGTCTTGTTTTGCTGAAATCTGATTCATCAGATCATCGATGTATTTCGTTGCGGTTTCTTCACTGGCAGAAGCTTCAAAAACCTCCGCCCAGACGCGTTCGAGGTCACGAACGGCAATCGGGGAGTATTCAATCCTCATTTGCGTTTGCTGTGGAAGTGTGCCCGGACATCATCCTCGGATACCCAGCCTTCTTCCTCTCCCGAGCGGATGCCCGTATTGAGCTCGCACATCAGGCGGAGCATCGCCTTTGCCTTCTCGAATTCTTCATCGTCCGCAATATCGCGGATCGTAAAGCGGCCACGTCCATTGACCGTCAGATACACCGGTGAACCAGCGGAAACCTGTTCAAGAACGGTGTTGTAATTGCGCAAATCGGACACAGGACTAATGATTGCCATGAGCAGACCACTCCTTTCGATTCCATTATAGCATGAGCAGAAATCTCGTTCAATACTTTACGAATAATTTTACGAACATTAGAGCATATCAAAACAGAATGAGCAATCCTAGCTGTATCGTGTTCGAGTCGGTGGTTAGGGTTAACTGGCTTTTCCCTACTCCTGGTCACATTCAAATGCAAGAGAAGCATATCTGATTCAATGGCAAAACCATGATAAACTTCAAATGCTTTGCTCCCCGAAGTGTCTTTTCTCTTGCATCAGCACCCGTTCTGCGCTATACTATATTTGTGGAATTTTTCAAACCGCTACAGCAAAGCAGTCTTCCCTGTTATCACCCTGATAACAGAATGATAACCGGAGACTGTACAGGCAGTGGAATAGGAATACCACAGAGAATCAGAGCCATTACTTGGAATCGGACACACATAAATTATACAGAATGTGTTAAGTCTGAGCGAGTGGGAATAAATATTTAGTGTTTCCTGAATCCTGAAAAGCGTTGGTAATACGGCGTTTTTCAGGATTTTTCTTTTTTAGTGGCTACAAATTGGCTACATTTGCAGCG
>OLPR01001179.1_pt1 | contig 22043 bp, 21 predicted proteins | sample 1672761 | NCBI WGS metagenome assembly OLPR01 (sample SAMEA3136721, study PRJEB25190) | human gut metagenome | biome: human gut; feature: human-associated habitat; material: faeces | place: Austria | collected 2013 | reverse complement strand
TAATTTTTTAGAAAGCAAAAAACGCACAGTAAAAACCGCTTAAGTTGAAACTTAATTCAACCTAAACGGCCTATCTGTGCGTTTTCATAAATTGTCTATGCTACCATTTTACTACACCTCGTTTTTACCGTCAATTCTTTTTTTAAAATTACGTTGCGCCTTGAAATTTTAATAGCTGCAGGGAAACAATCAGAGGTGATTTTCGTTAAAAGTTTTTTGTATAAGTTTCGAGAAATATAGGCACAGCTATAATTCTACCTTACATATCCTGATATATATTGCTGTATGGAATGATATATCGTTCTTCTGCCAGTCTGTATATTACAGCACTCTTTATTGAAAAGCAGTAAAAAAGACATACCTCTGCGATATGCCTTTTTGATATTCTTTATCTCGTGTCTGCCGCTATGCGTTAAGTGGATATTTAGCTGTAAGCTCTGCAACTATCTGCTTTGCTCTCTCTTTGCCGGCTGCATCTTTGACTACAAGGGAAATCGCCTCTGCCAGTTTGTCCATATCCTCTGTATTCATACCTCTTGAGGTTACGGCTGCAGTTCCAAGTCTGACACCGCTTGTAACGTTAGGTGACTGAGGATCATTCGGAATAGTATTCTTGTTGCAGGTGATGTTTGCCTCTTCAAGCAGAGCCTCCATCTCCTTGCCTGTAATACCTGTATTAACAAGGTCAACCAGCATCAGATGTGTGTCAGTTCCTCCGGATACTATTGATATGCCTCTTTTGATAAGACCATCGCTTAGCGCCTTTGCGTTGGCAACGATATTCTGCTGATATACCTTGAACTCAGGCTGCAGCGCTTCCTTGAAGCATACCGCCTTTGCAGCTATAACGTGCATAAGAGGACCGCCCTGTATTCCCGGGAACACCGCTTTGTTTAATTTAAGCTCATCGGCAACAGCCTGACTGCTCATGATCATACCGCCTCTCGGTCCTCTGAGAGTCTTGTGAGTAGTGGTTGTAGTTATATGTGCATATTCTATCGGGCTCTGGTGAAGTCCTGCTGCAACCAGTCCTGCTATATGCGCAATATCAGCCATCAGATAAGCTCCAACCTCGTCTGCAATCTCTCTGAGTCTTTTGAAGTCAATAGCTCTGCAGTATGCGCTTGCTCCGCAAACTATCATCTTAGGCTTGCATTCAAGTGCAATCTGACGCACCTGATCATAATCTATAAATCCGTTCTCATCAACACCGTATGCAACCGGGTTGAAATATTTACCTGACATATTAACCTTGCTTCCGTGTGAAAGGTGTCCGCCGTCTGAAAGGTTCATACCCATGAAAGTATCTCCCGGCTTTAATACCGCAAAGAATACAGCCATATTTGCCTGCGCTCCCGAATGAGGCTGCACATTGACATATTCACAGCCAAAGAGCTTCTTTGCTCTCTCTATAGCCAGATTTTCGGCCACATCAACGCACTCGCAGCCGCCGTAATATCTTTTGCCCGGATAACCTTCGGCATATTTGTTTGTAAACGGTGAACCTATTGCTGCCATAACAGCCTTGCTTACCCAGTTTTCTGAGGCAATAAGCTCAATATGGGAATTCTGTCTTGCAACCTCGGCTTCTATGGCTTCTGCTATTTCACTGTCTGTTTTTATTATTTCTTCGATTGAATACATATTCTACCTGCACAGCCTGTGCGCTGTGTTACCTTTCTTTGTCTTTTGCTTATGGCTCTAATAAATTAAATTATAAATTACTGTTATATTTTTTTCAAGCCGTTAAATCATATAATTTCATCTTTGTCAGCCTGCTCTGCCTCGTCTATTTTAATTACAGACACTTCATATGCTGTATGTACCGTCACATTTCCCTCGCTGTCCTTTTTGTTGTACTGCCTTGACTGGATACGGCCCTCTATGCAGATTTTTTCTCCGACCTCCATGGCAGCCGCATAGGAAGCGTTTCTGCCCCATGCGATGCAGGGTATGTAATCGGATTTGTTGTACATTCTGTTGACAGCCAGCATAATGTCGCATATTTCCCTGCCCAGCGGCGAGGTTCTCTTAATCGGCGGTTTGCAGATATAGCCTTCAAGATATATTTCATTCTGGTAATACTCTATATCCTCAAGCACCTCAAGTTCTCTTGCAAATACAACAACGTTGAGCCTGTTTTTTCCGTTTACCGCTGTATTGTAGGTTCTCACCTGCCCGTTTATATGAAGCATATCGCCTTTGTTTAAAGTCTTGTCAAAAAGCAGCCTGTCTGAAATCATTATATTAATTGCATCTCTGTAGCCGCTTCTTCTGTCAATGGACAATTCCAGCTGGTAAAAGGTTTCACCATATGTCTTATGACTCAATATGAGTTCTCCCGTAACCTCGCCTGTCAGAACGGCAATATTTGTTTCCAGCCTCTCCATTAAAAAATCCTCCCCAATAAAAGTGTATGTTACATTTTATTAGAAAGGATCTGTTTTATTCATACTATTTAATATCAAGCCTCATAACCTCTGGCCGGCACTCTGTACCGTACTGGGGACAGGTAAAGCATTCAAAGAACTGAGGGGCTTCATCTCTCTCAATGGTGACAAAGCCGGATTTTCTGAAAAAGCCCGGCGCTCTTGCAACAAGAAATATGCTGCTGCCGCCTCTCTTTAGTGTTTCATCTGTAATGCAGTCCAGAAGCTCTGCTCCGGCTCCTGTTTTACGGTAAGGCTCGTTTACAGCTATTCCGTCAACGATAAACTCTCCCTCGCGCAGAGCAAGCACCGCTCCGCCCTGCAGGTTTCCTGCCTCATCTGTAAGCTGCCAGCACTTGACTATATCTGTGGGCACAGGCTCATCTTCGCTGAACTCAAGCCTGTTTGCTATAAACATGGGCACAAGCCGGTCATAGTCTTTAGTTTCCGCTATTTTTAAATCTTTCATAGTAGTCACGCTCCGCTTTGGTTACAAACACTCTGATTTTGTCGTGCAGTACAGAGAAGTCGAGAGGAAGCTTTTCGCCGTGCTCTCCGTCAACATCTGTCGGTATGTCCACATCCGACTCTATCAGAAGTCTGTCTGTCTTGAAGGTAAGAACTCTGTGGTCGTCAAGATGCACTCCCTGAAGCACTTTAATTCCCAGAGGAACCATTTCAAGTATAGGCATCTTGCGGAACAGTATTACATTTAACAGTCCGTCATTTATCTCGCTGTCCGGTGAAACATTTTTAAAGCCGCCTGCCGAAGTGCCGTTCATTACTATCATAAAGAACATTTCCTCTTCATAAATATTATCAGGCGTTGTCAGCTTTACATCTATAGGCTTAAGCTCTGTAACTTCGGATGCGCCCTTGAGATAGTAAGCAAATCTTCCCAGAGTATTCTTGAGCACAGGGTCTGTTTTCTGGCTCACGTCAACCATATTGCCCATAGCGGCAACATTGATGAAGTATTTGCCGTTCACTATGCCAACATCAACAGGCACCTGATAATCGCCCAGCGCCACATCTATCATGGCATCTATGGTTTCAGGCATCTCGAAGTACGAAGCAAAGTCATTTGCCGTACCCGACGGGAAAATAGCTATAGGCAGATCTATATTGTTTTTGAGAAGCGCATTGACACATATGTTGATAGTGCCGTCGCCGCCTGCAACAATAACCTGTCTGTATTCCTCCTGATTAATCTCAGGCAAAAGCTCATTTAATATTTTGCCTTTTTCTGCTCTTACCGGTATTACAAGATAGCCCTCTTTCTGATACCTCTCTATAATATGGTCCAGATTGTTTTTAAACATTCCGTTTCCCGAAAACGGATTATAAAACAGAAGCACCTTTTTTTGTTTCATTCCGCTCATTGCCAATAATCCTCCTTATTTCCCCAATCAGATATAACGATCCCGCATATAAAACCGCATCGTAGTCACCTTTCATACTCTCTGCTAAAGCCACCGCCTCTTCCGGTGAGGCTGCCACTGTGCAGTCACATAAGCGCTTCTGTATTTTTGCCTGCAGGCTGCCCGCATCAAGCTTCCTGTCGCTTACAGGCTCGCAGGCAATAAAGTTTGAAGCTATGCGTGTAAAGTTGTCAAGAATTCCGTCTGCATCCTTGTCGGCAAGTATACCGCAGACCATAAGCACTCTGCTTCTGCCGAAGTATTTCGTCATAGTGTCTGCCAGCGCCCTGGCTCCTGCTTCGTTGTGCGCTCCGTCAAGTATTATATACGGTTTCTCTGATATTATCTCAAAGCGTCCTATCTGTACGGCTTTTTTGAGGCCTCTGTACAGGTCGCTGCGGTTTATCTTAATTATTCTCTGCTTCCTCAAAAGCTCTATGGCCGCAAGAGCCGCTGTCAGATTGCTTATCTGATGCTCCCCCGTCATAGAAATCTCAACTCCGCTGTAGTCTGTCCCCATTATTTCAAGGTCAACGGCAGAGCCTCCCAGATGCTCCGACATATATTTAGGCTTTATCCTGGATGCATCCGTAAACAGACAGCCCTGTCTGTAGGCTTCTCCTGCTATGACCTTCGCCGCCGCAGGGTCTGACACATTTGATATAACCGGAACTTCCGGTTTGATTATGCCTGCCTTTTCGGCAGCTATCTGCTCTATTGTATCTCCCAGTCTGTCTGTATGGTCAAGCGATATTGAAGTTATGATGCTGACAAGAGGCTTCTTAATTATATTGGTTGAATCGCCTCTGCCTCCAAGACCCACCTCAAGCACAGCAAAGTCTGCTCCTGCTTCTTTGAAATATACAAATGCAACTGCTGTTATGACTTCAAACTCTGTAGGAGAATCATATCCCATTTCTATCATTTTTTCAACAGTTTCAAGGACAATTGCTGTATATTTTTCAAGCTCCGCATCGGATATATAGCTGCCGTCAAGCTGTATTCTCTCATTGAACACCTCTATAAACGGTGAGGTGTAAAGCCCTGCCCTGTATCCGTTTGCCAGAAGGGCTTCATATATATATCTGCAGCATGAGCCCTTGCCGTTAGTCCCTGCAACATGAATACACTTAAGAGCTTCCTGAGGGTTCCCAAGAAGCTCCATAAGCACGCTCATTCTTTCAAGTCCCAATATACTGCCGAATTTATTAAATTCTTCTATTCTGTCTATTGCGCTCATTATAATTTCTTTTCTACCATGGCAAGTCTTTCGGTTACCTTTGCAAGCATATCCTCATACATAACCTTTTTCTCTTTTTCAGCTGCGATTACTTTTTCAGGAGCCTTGCTTACAAAGCCCTCATTTGAAAGCTTGCCTGTAACTCTTGCCACTTCGCCCTCAAGTTTTTTCTTTTCTTTTGTGAGTCTTTCAAACTCTGCCTTGTAGTCAAGCAGATCGTCTGACGGAATATATATTTCAGCCGCCGCAATTACCGCTGACATTACATCTTCGGGAACCTCTGATTTATCTGTGATAAATTCTATCTCTGTGATGTTTGCCATTCCCTTGATATATCTTTCAGCTGATTTAACAAAATCCATATCTGCCGCATCTGCATATATTACAGCTCTGAGCTTCTTTGACGGCGCTGCGTCCGCTTCAGCTCTGATGTTTCTGATTGCTCTGATAGCTTCCATTGCAAGCTCAAGTCTTGCTGTTTCGGCTTCAAAAGTAAGAGCCTCATCATAAACCGGCCAGCTTGATTTAATCAGGAAGTTTTCAGGATTGTCCGCCTTTATTTCTCCCTGAGGCAGGTAGCTCCAGATTTCCTCGGTTATAAACGGCATAAACGGGTGAAGCAGTGAAAGCATATCCTTTAATGCTCTTACGAGTACAAATCTTGCGACTTCTTTGTCCGCCTCGTCGTCACCGTACAGTCTGCCTTTAACGATTTCGATATACCAGTCACAGTATTCATTCCAGATTACATCGTATACTTTCTGTCCCGCAAGGGCAAGGTCAAATCTGTCCATTGCCGCCGTAACGTATTTAACAGCTTCATTTACTCTTGAGAGCATCCACTTGTCCTCATCTTTTAAGGCCATCTGTGAAATATCTCCGTCAGCTATATCCTTAAAGCTGCCGTCTTCGTTCTGCAGGTTCATAATAACAAATCTTGAGGCGTTCCACAGCTTGTTTGCAAAGTTTCTTGAGGACTCAAGCTTGTCAGTCTTAAATCTCATATCGTTACCCGGTGTGATACCTGTTGTAAGCATAAATCTGAGGGCATCAGCGCCGTACTGGTCGATTATTTCAAGCGGATCTATGCCGTTTCCGAGGGATTTACTCATTTTGCGGCCCTCGGCATCTCTTACAAGACCGTGAACATATACATATTTGAAAGGTACTTCGCCCATGACTTCAAGCGCCGAGAATACCATTCTCACTACCCAGAAGAAGATTATATCGTAACCTGTTACGAGTACCTCTGTAGGATAGAAGTAGTCAAGATCCTCTGTCTTGTCCGGCCAGCCCAGTGTTGAGAACGGCCACAGTGCAGATGAGAACCATGTGTCTAGCACGTCCTCGTCCTGCTTAATGTTGGTGCTGCCGCATTTAGTGCACTTGTGAGGCTCGTCGAGGCATACCATTAGCTCGCCGCAGTCCTGGCAGTAGTATGCAGGAATTCTGTGTCCCCACCAGAGCTGTCTTGAGATACACCAGTCTCTGATTTCCTCAAGCCAGTGAAGATATATTTTTTCAAATCTTTCAGGCACGTGCTTTAAGTCGCCTTTTTTGGCTGCTTCAATAGCAGGCTTTGCAAGCTCTTCCATTGCAACAAACCACTGGTCTGACAGCATTGACTCAACTGTAGTATGACATCTGTAGCATTCTCCCATAGGGATTACTTTTTCTTCTGTCTTTACTAAAAATCCTGCCTTGTCAAGATCTTCAACCCACGCCTTACGGCATTCGTATCTGTCCATGCCCTCGTATTTGCCCGCAAGCTCATTCATTGTGGCATCAAGGTTGATGCAGCAAGGCATATCGAGGTTGTGTCTCTGTCCTACCTCAAAGTCGTTAGGGTCATGTGCAGGAGTTATTTTTACTGCTCCTGTTCCTTTTTCGGGATCCGGATAAGGGTCAGCTATGATAGGAATTTCTGTTCCCACCAGCGGAAGTATTACTTTTTTGCCTACCATATCCTTGTATCTTTCGTCATCAGGGTGTACTGCTATAGCCACATCGCCGAACATTGTTTCAGGTCTTGATGTTGCGACTACCATAGGCTCTCCGCCTTCTTCTGCCGCATCGTATCTGAAATACCAGTACTTGCCGTTTTTGTCCTCATGCTCTACCTCGGCATCAGATAATGATGTGCCGCACTGAGGACACCAGTTTATAAGGCGGTTTCCTCTGTATATAAGGCCTTTTTCGTAAAGCTGTACAAACAGAGTTCTTACTGCGCGGTTGCAGCCCTCGTCCATTGTAAAGCGTTCTCTTTCCCAGTCGCAGGAGTCGCCCAGCTTACGGCACTGTTTTGTAATTCTTCCGCCGTATTCTTCTTTCCATGCCCATGCTCTCTTGAGAAATTCTTCTCTGCCCAGATCTTCTTTTTCGAGGCCTTCCTCTGCTCTGATTTTGTCTACAACCTTAACCTCTGTAGCTATGCTTGCGTGGTCTGATCCCGGAAGCCACAGCGCGCTGTAGCCCTGCATTCTCTTCCATCTTGTCAGAACGTCCTGCAGTGTCTGATCAAGTGCATGTCCCATATGAAGCTGGCCTGTAATGTTTGGAGGCGGCATTACGATAGTGTACGGTTTCTTATTCTTGTCCACCTCTGCTCTGAAAGCGCCTTTCTGCTCCCACATCTCATAAATTCTGTCTTCAAAATCCTTAGGATTATATGTTTTTGCCAAGTTTTTTTCCATTCGATATATCTCCTTGTTAAAATAGTGTGTTCTGCCTTTCTGCAGATACAAGAACGCCCTCTGCAGACCGGCTGCAAAGGACGAAATATTTCCGCGGTACCACCTTTGTTCCTGCATATCATATATGCAGACACTCATTTATCGCAAAACTCAGAAGCAACCTTCGTAATGCACATTCCTGCGAAGCTCTCAGCCTGTAGACTCCACTCTCTGTAAGGCGCCCTTATTACTACTCCTCTTCATCACCGTTTTTATTAATTTAATAAGGTGAGAAGCAACTCACCTATAGTATTAGTCTATATTATTTTTGTTAAAAGTCAAGCACAAATCACTGTTTCACACCTATGTTATCACAAAAATTCAGAGGAAGCGCATCGCTCCCTCTGGATACTGTTCATACTATCTGAAATTAACTCTACAGGTCATAATACTTCTCATACTCTGCCGATGACGGAATTGAATTGATATAGTCAGCTTCTTTCTGCTTGTTTTCTCTCCATATCTTAATCAGTTCAACAGGAAATACTCCGCCTGCTGTAAGGTAATCGTGGTCCTCGTCAAGTGCTGCAAGCGCTTCATCAAGAGTCTTTGGAAGTCCCTGTATCTTTGCCTTTTCCTCGTCTGTCAGATTATAAAGGTTGAAGTCATACGGTCCCCAGCCCTCTTTGACAGGGTCGATTTTATTCCTGATACCGTCAATACCCGCCATAAGTATTGCCGCATAGGCATAATACGGATTGCATGTGCCGTCAGGGTTTCTAAGCTCAAATCTCTTGTTTTCAGGAGATTTGGCATATGCCGGTATCCTTATAACCGAGCTTCTGTTGGCTGTGGCAAATCCTATTGTTACAGGAGCCTCAAATCCCGGAACAAGTCTTTTGTATGAATTTGTTGACGGGTCTGTGAATGCGCACAGAGAAGCCGCGTGCTTGAGAAGTCCTCCTATAAAGTACATGGCCGTATCGCTAAGCTGCGAGTAACCGTTCTTATCATAGAATAAAGGCTTGCCTTTTTTGAAAAGATGCATATGCACATGCATGCCGGAGCCAGCCTCGTTATATATAGGCTTTGGCATAAGCGTTGCTGTTTTGCCTGCCTGCGCAGCGGCATTCTTGATTACATACTTTGCAATCATTGTCTTGTCTGCCATATCAAGCATAGGTCCAAGCTCAACCTCGATTTCAACCTGTCCCGGTCCGCCTACCTCGTGATGGTGATATTTGACTCCAACGCCCCAGTCCTCTAAAAGCATACATATATGGCTTCTGAGTCCGTAGGTTGTATCGTGAGGAATGTCAACATGATATCCGCCCTTTACAGGTACCTGATACCCCATATTGTTGTCATACTCGCCTGAATTCCATTCCGCATATCTTGTATCAACCTCAAAACCCGCAGTCTGCGTCTTGGTTTCATAGCTTACTCTGTCAAACAGATAGAATTCAAATTCAGGTCCGATAATCATCTCGTCTGCTATGCCTTCAGATCTCATATACTCCTGCGCTGCAGCCGCAACGTTTCTCGGATACTGATCAAAAGGTCTGTTTTCGGGCAGATCTATAATCATTACATCGCCCATCATTGTAATTGTCGGTATATCCATAAACGGATCAATAACCGCTGTTGAAAGGTCCGGTATAAATACCATATCGGATTTCTCAACTGCCGCATATCCGTAATTGGAGCCGTCAAAGCCTATACCGTATTTCATTGTGTCCTCAGTAAGTCGTTTCCACGGGAATGCAAGATGACGCCATCTTCCGTTGATGTCAATCATTTTAAAATCGATCATTTCGATTTTGTTTTTTTCGCAGTATGCTCTTACATCTTTTACGCTTTTAAACATTTTTCCACCTTTTTTTCTTTAATTTATTTCATTGCTTCTGCAATTTTAAACGGAATTGCTGCGCATCTTTCTTCTGATATAGATGCAACCGACACTCTCAGGCCCTTTGCAAGAGGAACTATGAAAATACCCTCTTTTTCAAGCTTTCTGCTGATTTCATCAGGATTAGGGCAAGGTATTGATGCGAAGAAACCCGAGTCAAAAGGCACGATTTCAAGACCTGCCTCCTTTGCCGATTTTTCAAAGGCTCTGCCTCTTGCAACCAGCATATCTCTGTACTGTTTTCTTTCTTCGTTTACCCTGGCAAGCAGCTTCTCATCCTCATATATGTTAGCTATAACTTTCTGGGCTGCTCTTGTGCTGTTTGACCATGTAGCTCTTGCAGAGAATTCGCATACCTGTTTGAATTCAGCCGCAATTTCCGCTGTTTTTGCCATACATATCATAGCTCCGCATCTCATTCCGTAAAGTGTGAAAGTCTTTGATGCGCTGTAGCCAAGTACAGGAAGCACGTTTGCAGGAAGTTCCTCAAGCTTAGGCAGGAATTGTCTGTATTCCTCTTCATCACCTGCAAAATCTATATATGCAATATCAACAAACAGAGTTATTTTTTTGTCGCTGCCTGCTGATGAAAGTGTTTCGATTACTTTGTCCCAGTCGGAAAGTGTAAGCGAGTATCCTGTAGGGTTGTGAGCCGGTGTGTTGAGCAGTATAACAAGAGAGTCCTGCTTTGCAAGAAGTCCGTTTACCTTGGCGTCAAACGCCTCTTTGTTGAAGCCTCCCTCTTTGTTTAAAAGCTCATAGGTTTCAAGAGTTCTGCCCTGCTCCTGCGCTATGCTGTTGTAAGGCGCCCAGAACCAGTCTGCCGTAAGTACTGCATCTCCCGGCTTTGAATAGTTTGATACTGTGTTTCTGATTGAACCTGTGCCGCCCGGTGTTGCAACAGCTTCTGTAAAGCACTTTGGAACAAAGCTTCCGAAAGCTGCTTTCTGAATTGCTTTTTTGAATTCAGGAATTCCGCCTATAGGCGCATATTCCGCAAAATCCGTAGGGTTTAATTTTTTGAGTTCCTCAACAACTGATGACATTACGATTAAATCTCCCCTGTCATCAAGAAGCGCACCTATTGTAGCGTTAACTACGTTTTCCTTGCCCTTCTCTGCTATCATTGCCTTTGCTCTTGTGCTTATTCCGAATATTTTATCCTCTTTTGGAATTTTTCTTCCGTTTGCCTGTGCCATTATATATTCTGCCATCTCAATTCTCCTTTCATATGTGTAAATTGCTGTAAGCCTCGATTTTTAATGCTTGTATCTGGGTACAGTTACTATTTATTATATTCGAAACCTCAATTTATTACAAGCATTGTCAGTATTAAATTTGTATATGGTGGCGATAATATTAACGGAGGTGAAAGCAATGAGACAAAAGGTCAGAAAAAAAGATAAGACTGCCATAGCACTTGTTCTGTGTTTCTGTGTAATCGCTTTAGCTTCGGTGTTTACGCTCAAGGCCAATATAAATAAGGTGCAGGCGCCTGCAGGTGAAGAGGTTGATGCATCAAAGCGTGTTGAGGAAACAGCAAAGACAAAACCGGAGGAAAGCGCTGCATCGTCACAAATTCCTGTAGTGGACAGCGGTCAGGCCAAAAAGAGTACATCACAGTCAGAAGCTGCGTATATCGCCCCTGCTGAGGGAAATATACTTAAAGGGTATTCCGGCAAGGGATTAGTTTACTCAAAAACACTGGATCAGTATATGGTTCATAAAGGCATAGACATCGGCGGCAAGCTTGACGCTCAGGTAAAGGCAGTCGCAGACGGCACTGTTACAAAGGTCTTTACCAATGACACAATGGGAATAACCATAGTTATCGACCACGGAAACGATATATGTACGGTCTATTCCAACCTTTCAACCGACAGTATGGTTGAAACCGGCGACACGGTAAAGCAGGGACAGGTTATATCGGGCATAGGCGATACGGCGCTGTTTGAATGCAGTGATGAGGCTCATCTGCATTTTGAGGTTTTAAAAAACGGCAGAAATATAAATCCGGAAAAGCTTGTAAAATTATAGGGTTTGCGCAGGCAGGGCTTTTGAAAATATCAGACGCCCTGTTTTTTTGCATTTAAAGTCTGTTTGTGCTATCATATTGTTATTATTTTAAACCACGAGGTGCTTTATGCAGATATCAAGCAGATTTACAATTGCAGTTCACATACTCATATGTATAGAAACATTCAAAGAGGATTACAAGATTACAAGCGATTTCCTCGCTTCAAGCGTAAACGTCAATCCCGTAGTAATACGCAGGCTGCTCCAGCAGCTCAAAAAAGCGGGCATTATAAATGTTAAAAGAGGCAGCGGAGGCGCATATATAGAAAAGCCTCTTGATGAGATTACCCTGCTTGATGTCTACAATGCAGTCGAATGTATAGACAACGGAAATCTGTTTCATTTTCACGAAAATCCAAACAGCAGATGCCCTGTCGGCAGAAATATCCACTCTGTTTTAGACAGGCGGCTTGACAGTATCCAGCAGGCAATGGAGCGTGAAATGAGCTCGGTGACATTACAGGATATTGCAGACGATACGGACAGACTTATAAATATGTAGCTTTAGCCCGCATACTGACAGAACACAGTATGCGGAAATTTTTTTAAATTTTCTCGTTGTAACTATTGACATTACAACAGGACAGGTATATACTCGTTGTATCAATTAAAGTTACAACAAATTTTCAGGAGGTATATATTATGGCTAACTTCAATAAGACAAACGTTGCAGACGGCGCAAGAACAGAGCTTCACGATATTCTTAATCTGACAGGAGCTGAAATCAGCATCAACAATCTGCCGGCAGGCGCAGGAGTTCCGTTCGTTCACTCGCACAAAACAAACGAAGAAATCTACGCAGTGCTTTCAGGCAGAGGCAAGGCAGTTATAGACGGTGAAACAGTAGAGCTTGCCGCAGGCGACTGGCTTCGCATCTCCCCTGCCTGCAAAAGACAGTTTTCCGCTGTGGAGGACTCGGCTATAAGCTTTGCATGTATTCAGGTCAAGGAAAACTCCCTTGGCGGCTATACCGCAGATGATGCCGTAATACACGAATAGTCTGTGTCAGGCAGTCGCATAACAGACAGCTTCGTCTAAACGCCCCGGCAGCCCGGGGTTTTTTTAATTATTCCGATATGATATAATCGGCATATAACAATGCAAAGGAACGAAATTTTATGACACGTATCGGAATAATAGAAGATGACAGGCTGCTTAACGAGGCTCTGTGCACATACCTTGAAACACTGGGATACATTACCGACAGCGCTTTTTCTTTTGAAGAGGGTATGGCTCTTGCAGATAAACACCCCGATCTGCTGCTGGCAGACATAGGGCTTGCAGACGGCAGCGGCATTGAAATATGCCGCATGGTGCGCGGTAAAACTCCTGTCATATTTCTTACCGCAAAGGACGGCGAGGAGGATATGCTCAGGGCTTTCGGCTGCGGCGCAGATGATTATCTTGTAAAACCGTTTCCCATGCCTGTGCTTGCGGCTCACATTCAGGCAGTGCTGCGAAGAACCGGCGGTAGCAGGAATGAACTGCACTACCTGGATATGTATATCGACTATGATAAAAAACAGGTACAGCTTGCAGGAAGCCCTGTAAAACTCACACCGCGGGAATATCAGCTTCTGGAGCTGCTTTCGCAAAACCGCGGCAGAGTCGTAACAAAAGATATGATTTTAGAAAAGGTATGGGACTCCCGCGGCGTTTTTGTAGACGACAATACAGTAAACGTCACCCTTAACAGACTCAAAAAGAAAATAGAGCCTGACCCTTCTCACCCGCTCTACATCAGAAATATATTCGGTCTGGGATACACCTTTGGAGAATAGCCATGAAAAACAGCAGAAAAGAAATAGAGAATATATCTCTTGCTCTTGAAAAGATACTAAACGGAGAAGTTCTTGAACCTCCTGCGGAATACACAGACACCCTGCCCTCAAAAATCACTCACCAGCTTTTCCGGCTTGATGAAATGCTCAGGGCAAGAGAAAAGCAGGCTGCTCTTGAGCACAGTCAGATAAAAGAACTTATCGCAGAAATAGCTCACCAGATGAGAATGCCTCTTGCCAATCTCGAAAGCTATACGGAACTTCTGTCGGGCGCTCTTGAAAGTGATGCGCAGCGTCACTATCTTGAAGCTGTCTGCAAATCGGAGCAGCAGCTTAAATTCCTGACAGAAAGCTTTATAAAAACGACGCGGCTTGAAAACAGAATTATACAGATAAAAAAAGAAAGCGTTTCTCTTAGAGATACAATTCTAAAAAGCATTCTTACGGCAAGCAGAGCCGCAGAGGCAAAGCATATAGACATAAGGCTGGAGGCTCTGCCTGAAATATCCGCGCCTCACGATGCAGGCTGGCTCGGAGAGGCCATATATAACCTTATTGACAACAGCATTAAATATTCACCGGAAAATTCCGCAATAGCTATCAAAGCCGCCGCAGATGAGATGTATGTCAGAATAGTCGTATCGGGCTTTGGCGCAGGAATATCCGAAGATGAGGAGAGCCGTATTTTCAAAAGGTTTTACAGAGGGAAAAACACAAGCGGCCAGCCCGGCTTTGGCCTGGGCCTGTATATATCAAGACAGATTGTGATGCTACACGGCGGTTTTATGAAAGCGCGCCGAAAAGAAAACGGACTTGATATGTATATTTTTCTTCCTGTTTCTTAAAATGTAAGCAGATTGTAATAACTCCCTGCTAGAATTTTATTCAAAACAGAAATCATCAGAAAAGGGAGTAAATTATTATGAATATATTAACAACAGAAAATCTCAAAAAAATATATGAAACTCCATCAGGCAAAGTCTATGCTCTTGACGGAGTTTCTGTTTCTGTATCAGAAGGTGAATTTATAGCTGTTGTCGGCTCCTCCGGCAGCGGCAAGACAACCTTTCTCAATATGATAGGCGGACTTGACCGGCCTACAGCAGGGCAGGTTCAAATACGAAGCAAGCCGCTTGGCAGCCTGTCCTCAGAGGAGCTTACCGTATTTCGCAGAAGAAACATAGGGTTCGTATTTCAGAACTACAACCTGCTTCCATATTTAAATGTATGGGAAAACATCACCCTGCCGCTTCGCCTTGACGGCGTTTCGGCAGACGAGCCTTTTATCGCCGAAATAATTAAAAGTCTGGGACTTGAGGATAAAACCTGCAATATGCCGTATATGCTTTCGGGCGGTCAGCAGCAGCGTGTTGCAATCGCAAGGGCGCTGTCCACAAAGCCGGCAATCATACTTGCCGACGAGCCTACGGGAAATCTTGACTCAATAACGGGTATGGAGGTTATAGGGCTTCTTAAAACCTGCGCCGTAAAATATCATCAGACCATTGTGGTGGTTACTCACAACGAGGAAATCGCCCAGATGGCAGACAGGATTATCCGCATAGAGGACGGAAAGGTCACAGGTGGCGCTGATGAGAAATAACAACAGGGAAATTATAAAAATGATTGCGGCAAGGCAGTACCAAAGCAACAGAGGCAGAAACACCATACTGATTGCCGCAACCGCTCTTGCCGTTGTAATGATATTCTGCATATTCAGCATTACCTCAGGAAAAATAAATGCGGACTATCTGCTGTATATGCGAAGCTCCGGTACTGCCGCAAGCACAACTCTTGAACAGGCTGACGAAAAGCAGTATGAGCAGATAAAAAATCTGCCGTATATAAAGGAGGTCGGAAAGGAAACGGCTTTTGGAGTATCAGACAAATTCTTCTGTTCCGTGCTTGACAAAAGCGCATGGGAAAACATACAGGTGCCCGCATATACGGATATCTGCGGAGTTTATCCTGAAAAGGCAGATGATATAATGATGTCTGTAAGGGCACTTGAGGCCATAGGGATTAAAGCCCCCAAACTTGGAATGAAAATCACCTGCCCCATATATTTTGACGAGGGCGTATCAAAGGAGCAGACCTTTTATCTGTGCGGCTATTTTACCGAGTATGTTGACCCTGTGATGAGTATGCCTCCGGCATATTTTTCACAAAAGTATCTTGACACGCTTACCACAAACATCGACGACTGCACCACCCTGCTGATAATGCAGGAGGACAGTATTTCAGGTGAGTCTGTGGAAGAAATGCTTTATAACGATGTTACAATGCGTGATGACAGTCAGCAGTTCTTCGGCGGCAATCCCATGAATATGCAGGCAGTAACCGAGCTTGCTGGAGGCTATGATCTGGCATATATTATGGCTGCTGTCATATTTATATCTGCCCTCCTCCTCATTTTCAATGTGCTGCACATATCCTTAGGACATGATGTCCGCCAGTACGGCCTGCTGGTGACTATGGGAACCACAAAAAAGCAGCTTTACAGAATTGTTTTCAGGCAAACGGGAAAGGCAACTGTAATCGGCTGCGCCATCGGAGCTGCTGCCGGGCTTGTTATAACCCTTGTAATACTGCCGGGGGTTCTGTCGGATATGTATCTTCACGGGCTCGGCAGCGCCTCTGCAATGATATCCTTTAATCCGTATATACTGATATTGTCTCTGGCCTCCGGGGCTTTAGCCGGCTTTTTAAGCTCCGCCCTTGCCATCAGAAAGCTTGCAGGAATATCGCCTGTCCAGTCAGTAAAATATACTGAAAAGGTACACAGTCACACAACCCGCAGCACCGGAGCAGGCAGATTTGATATTATAAATATGTCGTGGAAAAACATTTTCAGGTTTCGCGGCAGGTTCTGGCTTACGGTTATATCACTGACTCTAGGCCTTGGCATCTCTGTGACGGCGATTGCTGTTTCCCACGGTATTGACACCACAAATCAGATATCCTATGAGCATCACGATTTTAAGATTATGAGTATGATAGATACCCTGACAATGGATCAGTACAGCAAAGAATACAGATTTTTCCCTGAGGATATGGCAGAGAGAATGACTAAAATAAGCGGAGTTGAAAAGGTAATCAAAACCACCGGCGGCTACGGCAGTATTTCAAAAAAATCAAAGCCTTTCGAACTTCGTTTCAGTGACGAAGACAATGGCAAGTCTTATTTTGTTGTACAGGAGGTAAGCAAAGCTTATCTTGCAGAGCTTAAAGCCTTTGCCGAAAAAGAAAATCTGTATATAGACACCGACCCTGTACTAAAGGGGACCGGCGCTTTAATGCTCCATTACAATGTGCTCTCCAAAGTCGAAACGGAAAAAAGCAGAGAGTATGTGGGACTGCCTTTTACGGTATACGATACTGACGGCAACAGGACCTGTGAAATGACATTCTGCGGGTATCTGAACTTCAAGAAAAACGGACTTCCAAAGCTGGAGACGACTTGGAACGGCAGGAATATCATATATCTGCTTGCTACAGATGAAGGCATCCGAAATATGAATATAGATACGGGCATATTCCTGATTAATCTTGATGTTAATGAAGATAAAGAGCCGGCAGTGAAAAACACATTAAATCATATGGTGGAGCAGTACAATTCGCAGTTTACATCAGGCAGATCCTACGGAGGAATTGTTACGGACTCCCGTATCCTTTCACTTACCGCCAAATCCGATCTGCTGGCCGCTGCAAAGGATTATATAAACTCCAGCCGTATAATTATGGCATCACTTTGCATAATGCTTCTTTTTATGGGACTTATCAATTTTGTAAATGTCACAGCCACAGGACTTGTGCTGCGCAAAAAGGAATTTGCCGTAATGGAGAGCATAGGCATGAGCAAAGGTCAGCTAAAAAAGATGATTTTAAGCGAAGGGCTTCTGTACAGCATTTTTGTCATACTTATGACTGCCGTTTCCGGAAGTATTATATGGTATATCACCTGCCACGTTATAAAATCAAGGCTGGCATATTTCAGATACTACTTCCCTTATATCGAATTTCTTGCGGCCTCTCTGCTGCTGATACTGATATGCATAATCATATCTCACATCGCATTTAAAAGATGTACAGCAGGCAGCATTACAGACAGGCTCAAGAGCTTTACAGATTAACACAAAAGCTGTTTCTATAGAGACTTCCTCACTATAGAAACAGCTTTTTCATTCTGCTTCACTTTATTTCATTTTCCAGTCTGAGCTTCAGTTCCTGTTTTTGCAGTCTGCTTTTTTCGATAATAACATAGCAGGCGGATACAATAACTATCAGCCCGCCTGCAATCTGCATAACTCCCAGACTCTGTCCCAGTATGAGCCATCCGAAGAAGGTAGATGTCACCGGCAGGAAGTTGCTGAATAGAGATGATATTGTAGGTCCCAGATATTTAACTCCTCTGACATATATGAGATATCCTGTGCCTGCGCTTCCCACGCCTATAACGCATACAACAAGCCCTGCAATTATACTGACCGACAATTCAGTTTTGAAAAATACCCTTTGATTGATATAATCGGCACAAACGAAAGTATAATTGTAATCAGCGCTACAGGTATATATTCCATTGCCGTATACTCGCAGAAGTAGTAAAGCACCTGTCCCGTAAGCGAGCACATCACAAAAAATATGATATCTTTTTTTCTGACTGTAAACCTGTGCTCTGCAATAACCTTGATTAATGTTATCACAACAAGCCCTCCAAAATACTTGAAGAACATAAGGTTTAGCGGCCTGAACACCTCAAGGGCGTTCTTCGCCACAGAATAGTCAAGTCCTCACATAAACGCCAGGGCAAACATAAGAATAAATGTCAATCGTTTTTTATCCAAGCTGCAACTCATTTTTTGGTTTCTTCTATATTACTCCGTATTCTGCAAGGTTTCTCACAATGCCGAAAATGCACAGAGCTATACCGTAGCATATAACCGCTGCTTCACGAGCTTTATTGCATTTCATATTACTGCATTTGAGATATATCCGGTATATGATTTCCCCGCACAGAAGCGGCGCTGTGACAAACAGGAACGGATTTGCATTAAACGATGTTTTGAAATCCAGTGATGCCAGTGCTGTAAACATGGTTGTAATACCGCATCCGGGGCATTTGAAGCCTGTCAGACTTCTGAACATACATGGCATCGCAAGTCCGGTAAGTTTTATCCATACAAGATAGCACAGACCTGCCGCAAGAAGCAATAATACGGTTTTTATTGTTTTTTTGCTGTCTTTAGTCATATTTCTAATTTCAAAAGCCCTGCCGCGCTTGCAGGCAGAGCCTTTGTATTATTCAACTCTTTTATTGACTGTATCCTGCATAAGGCACATACTGATTATCATGAATCCCAGAATACCCAGTATCAGATACAAAACATTCGAGCTGCCGTTTACTCCTCTGATTTTGTCACAGCGCTCTCCCATTTTGAACTGCCAGTAGAGTCCGTATATACCGCAGGTTATCAGTGAAAACAGGAATACCATTCCTCCTGTGGTTGCGGAAGTTTCGCCTGCCAGCGTATTTACCTCATCGTTTATTTTTATCATCCAGTATATTCCGTATATGCCGAAAGTTATAATTGAAAATATTATACATAATGCTATGTTTCTTGGCTGTATCTGATAGTCCATATTCTTCTCCTTATTTCAGCTTCTCACCATCGGCAAAAGCGTTTCCCACCTTATCGCCTAAAACGTGATAGTAGTGATTAACAGGGTCATAGGCTATAGGTGCAAGCCTTGCTACATCTATGCCTCCATCTTCGGTTACAATGCTCTCATCTGCGCATACGTTCACTATCTGCCCTGTCATACAGTGAGATTCCTCATCATAGCTTAAGAGCTTACATTCAAGAGCCATAGGAAGCTCCGCTATCAGAGGCGCATTTACAAACTCGCTTTTGAGCGCATGAAAACCTGCCCTCTCAAATTTATCAGGAACATCGTTACCGGATTCTATGCCGAAATAGTCTGCCTCTACCATGTGAGCCGCATCTGCGATGCTTACGGTGAAAGCGCCTCTGGCTTTGATATTTTCTACGGTTTTATGAGTTTCCGTCAGCTTCAGGACTACGTGTCCTCTCGCCTGCATGGAACCCCATGCTGCGTTCATTACGTTCACGCTGCCGTCTTCGTTATAGGTTGCGATCATTAAAACAGGCATCGGGAAGATACCATCGGAATTATTTACTTTTACTCTCATTCTAAGTACCTCTTTCTCTGTATAGAATTGACAGGAATAACTGTCTATCTATCATTATAGTCGGAAACGAAGGAAATTCAAGTAAATCATTTGTCTGGTAGAAAAGGGATCGTGAAATTTTATGTTTAATAAAATTGACAAAATCGGGAGTTTCGTTTAATATATTAAACATAAGAGGTGAGAGCATGAGCAAGAAAACCGTAGTAATTTTACCGGAAACGCAGAGAATATTAGAGAGGATGGGCGATCAGATCAAAACGGCCAGATTAAGAAGGAATCTGGCGACAGAACTGGTTGCAGAACGAGCGGGGATCAGTCGCGCCACCTTATGGTCGGTAGAAAAGGGATCGCCGACCGTAGCAATCGGAATCTATGCAGCAGTGCTCCATGCGTTAGGCGGCATGGACAAGGATCTGGAGCTGGTAGCGAAAGACGATGAACTGGGCAGAAAGCTGCAGGATCTGAATCTGGTCACCAGGAAACGGGCGAAAAGGGGATAAGGAAATAAAATGTAACATTTTAAATTTTCGAAAAATTCTTGCATTCTGTGAGCTGCCATGCTATAATACAATTACAGAGAGGAGAAACTTTAGAAAGAAGGTGATTCCACCAGAAATGATTCAGGAAGAACAAATATAATACCAGTTGCGGATGTTGAAACCCCGGAAGCCAGGATAGCTCCCATGAGAAGGCCGGCACGGAAACAGCCAAAGCGGAAACTTCACAGAACCAAATGAGCAGAAGACGAAAGGGCGGTCAGACGATCGCAGAAAAGAAGCAAAGGATTGCAAGTCACGGGCATCAGAGGTCAGAAGATGAAAGCTTTGGGAAAAGGAAGTGTTTCGACGGAAGGACTGGTATTATTATTTTTTTGTGCTTTTTTGACGGCGTGAAATATCAGAATCACATTGCTATTCACGACGGGAGCATTTATAATAGAGAAAGCAAATTGGAGAATAACCGTAAGCAGTAGAGAATATGCAGTAGAAAATATACGGAAGGATTAGATCATGAATCGTAAAAAAATACTCGGAATCATCTTTGTTATCGCAGCGCTTGTATGCCTTCACGGCTTTTCGACGGCCATGTCCCGCGAGGACGGTCACACGACGAAGACCATGGAACAGATCGAGAAAGCTGTTTTCCTGCAAAACGGTAAAGTAGATAAAGACAATGAAGGCAAACCTGTCATCGTGAGAGGCAAGCTTCACACTGCCAAGAGTGCACATGATACGCAGCTGGATCTGACGTTTGAGTCTGCTTATGTAGAACGAAGAATGGAGACGTTAGGAGATAACGGGAAATGGACAGAAGAGGAAGATGGATCCGCAGCTTATTTCGGGAAAGCTACGCTGGGAGAATTCAAGCTGTCTAAAGATTTTCTCAAAGATATCAAATTAACCAAGGGCTACACTGAATTTCGAAATTCAGAACTGGGCGATCTGACTGTCAAAGGGAAGTATGTCTACGAATCGGATACGAAGCGGTATCAGTATTCCTATATTCCGGATCGTAAGGAACTGACTCTGGTAGGCACTCAAAACGGCAAGACTCTGGAGGAGATCCGGGGAATCGAGTGCGTGCGGGAAGGAAGCCTTTCCAAGGCTGATTTGAAGAGCGATGAACATGAACTGAATATGCCATACCTGATCGGATCGGCAGTGCTTTCGGCATTGTTTATTGTGCTTGCCTGCTGGATGCTGGGGCTGTTTTCCAAGCGAAAGAAGGAAGAAGAACCATCCGTCATTGAGGAAGCCTGGCCGGAAGAAGAACTGGGACCGGATCCTATCGATCAGTGGCTGGATGAGGAAATCAACGAGGCGGAAATGATGGAGCCGGAAGAAACGGATGCGGAAGAATATGGCGCTGAACCGGCAGAAAGTCCGCAGAACATCAAGCTGCTGGATGATCTGGAAGCACTTCGCGCAGAGCTGGAAGGCCGCAGAGAGGAGTTTCAGAAGGATGCTTCTGATGAGGTCGATGAGACAGAAGCTGAGACAGAAGCAGAAATGCTGTCAGTCCTGCAGAACAACTGGGCGATAAAACAGCAGAAAAAGAAGACTGCTCAGGCCAGCAGTCTGCATCAGCGGAGCAGAAAAAAGCCGCAGAAAAAAGCCGGTAAAGCCGGCAAATCAGGCAAGAAAAAGCAGGTAAGACGGAGAAGATAAAGCTCTACGATTCATTTTACGCAAGCTTTACATTCTTTTTGTTGACATCACCAAAAAAGTGTGGTATTTTTGTTAAGAAATCAAGAATAATACAAACCGTTGAGGCGGAGATCAAAGCAGTAGATGCGCCCACAGA
>OLPR01001175.1_pt1 | contig 22094 bp, 21 predicted proteins | sample 1672761 | NCBI WGS metagenome assembly OLPR01 (sample SAMEA3136721, study PRJEB25190) | human gut metagenome | biome: human gut; feature: human-associated habitat; material: faeces | place: Austria | collected 2013 | reverse complement strand
AATCTGACTGTTTCTTGTACAGTTTGTACGTTTTCTGTATCGTTTTCAAGGATCGCGCCGCCGCTTTCAACGTTTCATCGTCGCTCGCGACAACGTATGAGATTGTATCACATCCCCATCCCCTTGTCAACCCTGTTTTTGCAACTTTTCAATACCTTTACATTGTTTGCTATTTTAGGGTGCAATCATGCGCTTTTTCGCCGCTGCATACGCTTCTTTGAGGGAGGCGAGGCGTTTTGACCAGGCGAATGCGCATTTTCTGCGTTCTGATACTTTTGATTCTGATTCCGGGCGCGATTTGCGTTTCCCGCGGACTGCCGCCGCAGACGAATGTGCTAATTGCTGAAAAATATGCCGGCTGGAGCGGCGTTCTGCGCGTATGGCTCTGCGAGGGCTGGGCGGCGGGACGCAGCATTGCCGGCTGGATCAACGCTTCTGCCGCCGTATTTGAGCGCACGCACGACGGCGTTTTCATTCAGGTTACAATCGTGGACAGCGAAACACTCGCGCGGCTTCCTGAATCGGGATTGAATTTGCCGGATCTGATTTTGTTTCCAACCGGCGCGCTGAATGCCGAAACGCCGCTCGATCCCGAATCGCCCGTCCGCCCGATTGCGCTCGGCGGGTATCTCTGGGCAATCAATCGGACGCTGATCGACCGTGTGCCCGCCGATCTGAGCAAAACGCCCGTCGGTTTGCCCATGGACACGCCGGAAAACTGTTATTCGGCGGCTCTGCTCGCCCTGTGCTCAGGCAGCAGTCCGGAATCCGGCGCACAATCGCGCGGTGGGATGGATCTCGGGCTGGATTCAAGCGCAACGCCCGCGCCCGTTGAATCCTCGCCGCGATGCACACTTCCGGAAAACCTGACCGCCGCTGCGGACGCATTCGATCAGTTCATCTCCGGTCAGCTCGCGCTGATTCCCGTTTCACTCAATGACATTTCGCGGCTCGAGCGGCTTTCCGAGCGCGGCAAGGCACCGGACTGGCAGGTGCTCGCGCCGGGAAATCTGGCGTTTACCGATCAGGCGCTTTACCTTGCGGTGCCCGAATCCAATTCCGATCGACTGCCGCTCGCTCGCGCATTTGCGAAGCAATTATTGGAAGGCGAAGCGCAGAGCGCACTCGGCAAACGCGGTCTGATTCCCGTGTGCGACGTGCCGCTCGGTCTGCCGAGCACCGATCCCTTATGCATACTCGCGGAATCATTGTATACATCGTGCGTTTATTTGCCGGATGCTTTTTCATCCATTCCAAGCAATGTTCCGATTATCCCGAACATTGCTGAGCAGACATTCGCCAATATATCCGGAATTCACGAATGGGTGCATGAATAAACGCTATTATAATAGGTAGAAACTCGTCATTGAATTTTGCGGAAAAGCGTGTTATAATGACCTCAAACGAATCTACATAGATGGAGAAACGCGATGAAGAGCAATCTTTCCCCCGAAATGCGCGCGAAGACGCATTCAAACATTCTCGTCGTTGCCGCAGGCATGGCAATGCTGGGTGTGCTGGTGTATCTGAACAACATTTTAACCGGAATCAATATGCTGCTCGGCGTGATCACGCCGTTCCTGATCGGCATCGGTCTCGCGTTTTTGCAGCTGCCGATTGTGCGCAACGTGGAGCTGGTTCTGAAAAAAACGCTGTTCCGCCGCTGCAAACGCCCGAAGCTGATGCGCGCCATAAGCACGACGATCGCGCTTTTGGCGATACTCGCGCTGCTGACCGCGTTTCTGGGCATTCTCCTGCCCCAGATCGTATCGTCCGTTCGATCGCTGATTTCGATCATCGGCGCGTTTGTAAACGAAAACGCCGAAAGCATGAACCAGTTGCTCGGGCAGATCAAATTCCTGTCGTTCGAGGGCGCGCAGGTCGCGCTGGACTGGCAGAAAATTTTTGAAGAGCTCACGAAGAATATCATGCCGCTGCTCGACAGCATCATGGTTGTTTCCAGCGCGATTTATCAGCCGGTGTTCCAGCTGTTCATCGGGCTGATCACCGCGTTTTACCTTCTGATGGACAAGGAGCATCTCTGCGCGCAGTTCAAAAAGATTACCTATGCGTTTGTGCCGAAGGAAACGAGCGAATCGCTGATTTACTGGACGCGCCGTGCCAGCCGGATTTTCTCGGGCTTCCTGTCCGGAAAGATCATCGATTCGATCATCATCGGCTGCCTGTGCTATGTCGGAATGCTGATTTTTAGAATCGAATACCCGCTGCTGATCAGCGTAATCGTCGGTATCACGAACATTCTGCCATTCTTCGGTCCGTTCATCGGCGCGATTCCGAGCGTTCTGATTCTTTTGATCGTAAACCCCTACAGTGCGCTGTGGTTCGGAATTTTCATCGTCATCCTTCAGCAGATCGACGGAAACATCATCGGCCCCCTGATTCTGGGCGATTCCGTGGGCATCGAACCGCTGTGGATCATGATTTCGATCGTTATGGGCGGCGGACTGTTCGGATTTACGGGAATGCTCCTGAGTGTTCCGGCGTTCGCGCTGCTATACGCGATTCTGCGCGCGCTCGCGGATTCGCGGCTGAAAAAGCGCGGAATGCCTGTTCCGTCCGATGAATACCTGAATTTTCCGCCGCAGCGCGACGACGATTCTCCCCACCGCAGCAGACTGTTCCGAAAGGGCAAAAAGAAGAATGCTTCCCGCTGAATTTATCAATGAAATCCGCGCGCAGCTCGGCGATGAAACCGAAGCGTTTCTGCGCGCGCTCGATGCGCCGCCGACACTCGCAATGCGCATAAACGCGCTGCGCCCCTATGCGGAAGACGCTGCAAAGCCGTTTGCGGGCGAACGCGTTCCGTGGGCGGCAGACGGAAGATACCTGATTTCCGGCGCGCGTCCCGGCGCGTCGCTCGCGCATACCTGCGGCGCGTTCTATCTTCAGGAAGCGAGCGCGATGGTATCCGCGGCGGTGCTGAACGCGCAGCCCGGCGAAAAAATTCTCGATCTGTGCGCCGCGCCCGGCGGAAAAAGCTCGCAAATTGCATTCGCCATGCGCGGTCAGGGCGTACTCGTTTCGAACGAGCCGATTCCAAGCCGTGCGAAAATTCTCGCGGAAAACCTTGAACATCTCGGCGTCGTAAACGCAATCGTGACGAACGAATACCCCGAGCGTCTTTATCCCAAATGGCGCGAACTTTTTGATGCGGTGCTCGTCGATGCGCCCTGTTCCGGCGAAGGAATGTTCCGCCGCGAACCCGCCGCGCGCGACGAATGGAATCCGCGTTCTCCGGAAGGCTGCGCGCGAAGGCAATCCGGCATTCTCGATTGCGCCGCGGAAATGGTGCGACCCGGCGGGCGGCTGGTCTATTCCACCTGTACATTCAACCGAACGGAAAACGAATTCACGATCGAGGCATTTCTCGGCCGCCATCCCGAATTTACGCCGGAGGAATTCTCGCTGCCCGGGCTCGGCAATTCTACGAATGGCGCGCTCCGCGTCTGGCCGCACCGCGCGCAGGGCGACGGGCATTTCGTCGCGCGCCTGCGAAAAGCGGGCGAACCGACTGCGCCGATCAAAATGAAGCCCCCGCGCGAAAAGAAAAAGCCGCAGCGCCCTGCAAAAACCGTGTCCGAAGAGAGCAACGAATCGCTGATCGCCCGCCTTTCCGAAATCGCGACACTGCCGATTGTGCTTCTAAACGGCACGCCCATCCGTCAGGCGGATTACATTCACCTGCTCCCCGCCGGCGCGCCGCCTCTGGACGGCATCCGCACCGCAAAACCGGGGCTTTGCCTGATGCGCGTCGGCCGCAGCCATATTCAGCCGATGCCCGCGCTGGCAATGGCGTGCACGGACGAATCCACCCCGCGCGACTGGCTCGCCACCGCGCATAATACATTCGAGCTTCCCGAACCTGAAGCGCTCCGCTTCCTGAACGGCGAACGCCCGGAATCCAGCGATGGCAAAAAGCGCTGGACGCTGCTGACCTGCAATCGCCTCCCGCTGGGCTTCTGCAAGCTGGCGTAAATTCACATTGAAAGGAAGAGCATTCATGTCCGACCTGCTGCGTCTCGACAAAATCCTCAGTCTCGCCGGAATCACCCGCACCGCCGCGCGCAAAATTATCGCCGCCGGCCGCGTAACCGTGGGCGATACCGTTCAGCGCGACCCCGGCTTCAAGGCGCGCATCCCGGACGTGCGCCTCGACGGCGAACTGCCCGGCGCGGAGACGGAAATTCACCTCATGCTCAACAAGCCCGCCGGCGTAATCACCGCCACAGAGGACAAAAAGCTCCCGACTGTCGTCGATCTCCTGCCGGAAAAATATCAAAACCGCAAAATCGGTCCCGTCGGCAGGCTCGATCGCGATGTGACCGGTCTCGTCATCCTTACCACGGACGGCGAAATGGCGCATCGCCTGATCTCGCCGCGCCACAAGGCGGAAAAGCGCTATCGCGCTATCTGTGAAGGCTCGCTTACACAGGCGGACGCGGATGCATTCGCCGCCGGAATCGAGCTCTCCGATTTCACCGCGCTGCCCGCGAAACTGGAAATTCTTTCCTCCGGCGAATCCGAATCCACCGCGGACGTGATCCTTGCCGAGGGCAAATTCCATCAGGTCAAGCGGATGTTCATCGCGATCGGTCATCCGCTCAAATCCCTTTCGCGATTGCAAATCGGCGGCGTAACACTCGATCCCGCCCTGAAGGAGGGCGAATTCCGTCCTCTGACCGAAAGTGAAATTCAAAATCTGAGATCCTATTGAGGCAAACGAAAATGATTGCATACCACGTCGCCACGGATTCGCCCATTCAGCCCGGTCAGGTAATTGCGTTTGATGAAAATCATCGCAGCGGCGTATATCTGCGCGTTCATGAAAAGCTGAATCTGATCCGCGACATCTATTCAAATCCCGAAAAATACCGCGATCACACGCTCGGTCATCATACCGCCGTCGCACTGCGCGAGCTGGCGCTCGAGGAAGTTCGATTGAATCGTTATCCAAATTATCCATCAAGAATGGAATGTTTATACGCATCTGAAACGCTCGATGAAGCGGAAAAATGGGCGCAGTTCTTCCTGAAAATCGGTCGCCCAACGTTCTCGATCGCAAAAATCGAATCGCTGGGCAGGGTATTCGCCGGCGATGCGGCAAAGTGCTTCGAAGGTCGAATCGACCATAAAGAGAATCTCCGTCTCGCGGAGCAATACTGGCAGTCCACCGCCGCCGACGTAAAGGAGCTTCTGATCGGCGACAAAATCAGAGTTCTCGAAATTGTGAAAACCTTTGAATAAAACGTGCAAAAGGGCGCTTCCCGCGAAGCGCCCTGCGAATTTCACCGAAACTGTTCAAACCCAGCGTTCAATCTCCTCCGCAATCCGCGCGCAGGCATAACAGCCCACCCCGCAGCCGGTTCGCAAACCAACTGCCGCAAATTCGCGCGCGCGCCGCGAATACGTCTTCACCTTCGAAGGTTCCGGCTGTTCAATCCGTTTCAGTCCCTCCGAAAACAGCATAATCCCCGCCGAAACTCCCGAATCGGCAGGACTGGGCTCTTCCGCAAAGCCGTTCGGACGATTGGTGCAACGCACTTCGCCCGCGGGAATGGCTCTCGCATCGGCGGGACGGCCTGCTTTGATAGAATTGTTTGAGAAATTCTCGCGGCGAGTTTCTCCCATCGAAACGACCTTTGAATCAACATTTCGACCCACCGTATTCACCCCGCGAAAGCGCTCCAGCGAATGCGAAAGGAATCCACGCGGTGCAAATCTCCGCTCAAATTCAATCATCAACTCTGCCCGCGGCGAAATCAGCAACGCGCCATTCGAAAAAGCGCAATCAAACCCGATTTGCATCAGCTCGCGCTTCAACGCTTCCTCAAGCCTGATTTCATTCGACGATTCGCAGCGCAGATTATCTTCGATCGTTTGTCCTCCGCTACAGCAATTCCGTTTCGGCAGCCGCACAAAATACAGCGTCTCCCCTTTGTCGCAGAGAATTACCACGCCCTCCGGCAATGCCGAACGCACGTGCGCACGCAGTTCCCGAGCATATTTCTTCAGCGAATTCAATTCATAATTATACATTCAAAGTATCAGCCTGCTTTCCGAACAGCCGGCAATCGCCATCGACGCTTTCGCACATTGCACAGCTTTACAGAGTATTCCTCACTACGTACCATGCGCTGCATTTTCCTGCGCGAAAACCGCCGCTATCCTCTCAAAACCTCCGGCAAGAACTCCACAATATCTCCGGCGACCATTCCGCGCGAACCGTATTTCCACTGCGCGCGTTCGCCTGCCAGTCCGTGTATCTCGCTCGCCAGCGCCGCATTCAGCGCCGTCGTTCGCTCCGATTTTTCCGCAATCAGCGCGCCCATGATACCCGACAGTATATCTCCGCTGCCGCCGCGCGCCATACCGCTGCATCCCGACGCGCTCACGAACGTCTCTCTGCCATCCGAAATCACGCAGCTCGCACCTTTGAACAGCGCGCACGCTCCGAGCTCGCTCAGTCTCCGCGCCGCTGCAATCGGATTTTGAAGCAGCTCGTCCAGCCCGTCCGTCCCGCGCAGCAGCCTTCGCGCTTCGCCCGGGTGCGGCGTAATCACATGATATTTGCGCAGCAGACCCTGCATTCCGTTTGCAGCGATCAGATTCAGCGCGTCCGCATCGATCACCGCCGGCAACCCGCTTTCCAGAACCGCGCGCACCGCGTCGAGGTTGGCGCGCATCGAAAGTCCGCAGCCGACAACCGCCGCTGTTTTTCCGACAAATGCCGCGCGCAGCGCATCCGTTCCCGCGATCGCGCCGTCCTTTTCCGGCAGCGGCACGCACATTGCGCCCGGAACCAGCGTCTGCAAAATCGGCACGATCGATTCAGGGCACGCGATAGTGACCAGCCCGACGCCCGTTCGCATCGCGCCGCGCGCGCACATCACTGCCGCACCCGCCATGCCGAACGATCCCGCGACGATCAGCAAATGCCCGCACAGGTTTTTATACACATTGCGCCGACGCGCCGGAAGTTGCCGCGCCACGTCGCCCGCATCCATCAGGCGAATCGGCGATTCAAACGCCGCGTCCGGAAATCCGACGGGTGCAATCGAAACTTCGCCCGAAACCTCCAGGCCGTCCTGCAAAAACAGCCCCGGCTTTCCAAATCCGAACGCGACCGTCCGCGCCGCGCGCACGCAATGCCCATATGCCCTGCCCGTTTCGCCGTTCAGACCGGACGGAATGTCCACGGCGATCACCGGCGCGGCGCTTTCGTTCATCCGATCGATCCACGCCGCATAAGCGCCGTCCGGCTCGCGCGAAAGCCCCGTTCCGAGCAGCGCGTCGACCCACGCGGAAGGCTCTTCCGAAACGGCGTTCACGATTGGAACGCCCGCATTCTCCGCGCGGCGCAGGTTTTCAAGCGCATCCGCCGAGCGCAGCGGCTTTGGAATCACGATTTGCGTTTCATACTCGTCCTTCAAAATCCGCGCGCAGGCGATTCCGTCTCCGCCGTTTCCGCCGCTGCCGCAGACGAAAATCACTTGTCCGCCCGCCGGAACCGTTTCGCGAACCACATCCGCCAGCGCTTCCGACGCGCGCTCCATTGCATCGATCGATTTTACGCCTGTCGCTTCAAAATATCGCGCCTCACACGCGCGCATATCCTCCGGCAAAATCAGTCTTCTCATCCGAATTGCCCCCTTTTTTCCATTATAATCGCGATTTGCGGCACGGGCAAGCGTTTTTTACGCAATCTCCTTGCCCCGCGCGCGAAAAATGGTCTAATCATTCTTCGAGAAAAAGCGAGCGCTATGCCAAACATTCCCTTTTCCGCGGATTCCTCGAGCTTCGTCTATGTCGCCAACGCGGCGCCGGACGTCATTCATGAAATGTGCATTACACGACCTGCAATCTCATCAGCGCGCGCATCGGAAACGTCGTCCAGTGAGCAGCAGGTTCGCGTTTTCTCCGCACCGACGTCCTCGTTGGTATACAGTTTCATCGTCGCCCCAATGCAATCATAGCCCATTTCGCGCACCAGAAACGCCGCGACCGACGAATCCACGCCCCCACTCATTGCAATCAGCGCCCGTTCCTTCACCATTCATCCCTCCGCACGCAAATTTCCCGACGCTGTAACTATTCGCGTCGGGAAAACGATATTTCTCTTTTTATTCGACCACGCCGCCCTCGACCACGAGGTTATCCGGATTGACCGCTTCGCCGTAAATATCCTTCAGCGTCGCGTCAAAATCCTGATGGAAGAACTGCTCGTCCGCGAGCTTCACGATCTCTTCGTCAATGAAATCCTTCACCGTGGTATTGCCCTTCTGAACTGCGGGTGCGATCGTATCGAGGCTTCCGAGTGATTCGATGCCCACCGTAAATCCCGGATTCGCAATCGCCCACGCGAGCACCTCGGTGTTATCCGTCGAGAGCGCGTCGCCGCGGCCGTCGAGCAGCGCGTTGAACGCTTCAGTATAGGTATCGAATTTCAGAAGCTTTACTCCCGGATGATTCTCGGTGAAATACGTTTCCGCGGTCGTTCCCTTGCTCACGATCAGCGTTTTGCCGTTCAGCTCGTCCACATTCGTAATGACCGCGCCGTCCGGCGAAACCACGCCCAGCGCCACCTTCATATAAGGAAGCGCGAAATCCACCGCCTCGGCGCGCTCAGGCGTTACCGTAAAGTTCGCCAGAATCACATCCACCTTCGCGCTGGTCAGATATTCCACGCGATTCGGCGCATCCACCGAAACCAGCTTGAGCGTTACACCCAGATCCTCCGCCAAACGCTTGGCAAAGAACACATCGTAGCCCTGATATTCGCCGTTTTCATCTACATAGCCGAAGGGTTTCTTATCGGAAAACACGCCGATCACGATCTCGCCGCTATCCTTGATTTCGTCCAGCGTGCGCGCCGTCGAATCCGCATATGCCGCAGTCGTCAGAGCCAGAATCAGAACCAGTACCAAAGCAAATACCTTACGCATTTTGATAATCTCCTTTATCTTCGTCGTTTGAATTCAAAGCCGCCTTTTCGAACCGCCGACACGCGTCCGTCGCCCGAACGGGATTTACGCCGCGAACCATTCAAACACCTCCAAATAAAAAGACGGACAGCCGCAAATGCGATTCTGCCCGCCCCGAATTCAAAAAACGTCTATACGACGCCCCTCAGGACGAGCCCCACGGAACAACAACAGCGCATCATCATGATTCCCGTCCTCCTTTTTATTAACTATCAATCCACTAGATAAATGGATTATATCCGTAATCCCCGAATTTGTCAACCCATGAATTCACATTTAACCGTTTCTTATCGTTTATAATCAAACGACTGCAAAAACTGCGCTGCGCGCTCGGTTTTCGGCTGATGAAAGAATGTTTCCGGCGCGCTTTCCTCGACGATTCCGCCGTTTTCCAGAAAGATCACGCGATCGGCGACTGCCTCGGCAAAGCGCATCTCGTGGGTCACGATCAGCATCGTCATGCCGCCGCGCGCCAGATCGAGCACGACCTCCAGCACCTCGCGCACCATTTCCGGATCGAGCGCAGCGGTGATTTCATCCAGCAGCAGCACCTCCGGATGCATCAGCATTGCCCGAACGAGCGCGACGCGCTGCTTCTGACCGCCGGAAAGCTGATTAGGCGTCGCGTGAATCCGATCGCCCAGCCCCACGCGCTCCAGCGCCTTCACTGCCTCGGCTTCCACTTCCGCGCGCGGACGCTTCAGCGCCTTCGTTGGACCCAGCGTAAGATTCGCCATCACGTCCATATGCGGAAACAGATCGTAGCTCTGAAATACCATGCCGACCTTACGGCGTACCTCGGCAAGATTGCCCTTTTCGTCGATTCGTGCGCCGTTTAAGCGGATTTCCCCGCCGTCGATCTTCTCAAGCCCGTTCAGGCACCTCAGCAGCGTGGATTTGCCGCAGCCGCTGGGCCCGACGACCACCGCGACTTCGCCCTTGTGAATCTGAATTGTAATTCCGTCGAGCACCGTTCGCTCGCCGAACGATTTTTTCAAATTTCGTGCTTCGAGCAAAACCTCATTCATGCCTGAACCCTCCATTTCTTCTCCAGCCGCCCCGCCACGAACGTGATCGACCGGCAAATCAGGAAATACAATACGAACACCGCGCCATACACCCAGATTGCCGCCTGCGGCGAATCGTAGCGCGACGCATCGATAATCTGCCCGCTCACCTTCAGCATTTCGACCACGCCGATCAGCATTGCCAGCGGCGTGGTTTTGATCATGCGCGTGGTTAAATTGATTGCCTGCGGAATCAGCCGCCGAATCGTCTGCGGCAAAAGGATATACCGAAATACCTGTATTCGCGTAAGCCCCAGCGCGGCGCCGCTCTCGCGCTGATGCGCCGGAATTGATTCAAGCGCACCGCGCACCAGATCGCCCATTTCGCCCGCGCCCCAGAACGTGAACACGATTACCGACGCGGCAAATCCGCTTAGTTGAATGTCAAACGCCCGCGCCAGCCCGAAATACGCCAGAAACAGCAAAACCAGCTGCGGCACAATCCGAATTGTCTCCAGCCATAGCCGGCAGAACGCCTTCGCCGTCCGGTTTTTTACCGTCATCAGAAGCCCCAGCGCCACGCCAATCACGATCGACAGCGCTACCGAGACGATCGAAATCTGAATCGTCACGCCCAAACCTTCAAGCAGCCGCGCGAAATTTCGCCCCTTAAACAGCACCGCCATGCCGCAATCTCCTTTCCAGCCGCGAAAACGCCCACGAGATCGGCAGCAGAATCGCCAGATAGGTGATTACCAGCATCAGAAGCGCCTCGTCTGTCTTGTAATACATTCCGATCAAATCCTTCGCGACGTACATCAAATCCGCAATTGCGACCGCGCTGAACACGCTCGTCTCCTTCAAAAGGAAAATCACATTTGCGCAGACCGCCGGAATCGCCGCCGCCAGCGCCTGCGGGAGAATCACGTATCTCAGATTCTGAACCCGCGTAAGCCCCAGGCACGCGCCCGCTTCCTTCTGCGCCCGGCTGACCGCTTCCAGCCCGCTGCGGAACGATTCCGCCATATACGCGCCGCCCAGAAACGCAAGTCCCGCAATCGCACACGCTTCGCCGGAAATCTTCACCCCGATCTTCGGCAGCCCGAAATACAGAAAGAACAGCTGGACCAGCAGCGGCGTGTTCCGCGCAAGCTCAATGTATCCGCCGCACACCGCATTCAGCACGGGCACGCGATAATACCGCGCCAGACAGCAGATCAGCCCCACGCCCACGGCGATCAGAATCCCAATCGCGCCGATTCGCAGCGTCAGCCCCGCCGCCTGAACATACATCGGCGCATATTTTTGAATAAACGCCCAATCCATTCCCATGCCTCCCATCAAAAAAAAAGGGAAACACGCCGTTTTTCGACCCGTTTCCCCTTCAAAGACGTGTTTCCTGAATTCACCCACGCAAAACATCGCCCCGGACAAACGAGTCCTGAGCACAACAACACATGCAGGCAAATCGATTCATTCAGAAAACCTCATTCCATAGAACTCAGCTAGACATTAGCATAGTAGCATTATAGCGCATCCGTATTTTGCTGTCAATCCCCCGCCGCGTAAACTTTTGGCTTGACAAGTCCCGCTTTTCCCCTCTATAATGACCACAGATTCCTCCGGAAGGACGTCGATCGACCGGAGAAAAAGCGAAAAGGAGCGGATTCATATGACGAAACCTTTGAAAATTGGCATTGCCGGTGGACGCGGGCTTTCCACGCTGATGGGCTTTAAGGCAATAGAGGGCGTCGAAATCGCAGCGATGTGCGATCTGGACGAAGACCTTCTGAAGGCGAAGAGCGCCGAGCACAGCATTCCCCACACCTACCGCGTATTCGACGATATGCTCGAATCCGACATCGACGCGGTAGTCATCGCAACGCCGATGCAATGCCATGTGCCGCAGGCAATTGCGGCGCTCGAAGCGGGCAAGCACGTCCTGAGCGAAGTAACTGCGGGCGTAACGATGGACGAGCTCTGGTGGCTGAAGGAAGCGGTTGAAAAGAGCGGGAAAACCTATATGTATTCCGAAAACTACTGTTATATGCCCTATTGCCAGCAGATTCGCCAGATGGTGCGCAGGGGACTGTTCGGCGAGGTCTATTACGCCGAATGCGAATACCTCCACAACGTCACCAACCTGATGAAATACCCGAACGGCAAAACCTCGTGGCGCTCGTACTGGCAGCTCGGCAAACGCGGCTCGTTTTACCCGACGCATTCGCTCGGTCCGGTGATGCAGTGGTTCGAGGGCGAGCGCATTCAATCGATCAGCTGCTTCTCCGCAGGTCATCACAACGGTCTCCGGCAGGACGATACGTCCGTAACCATGTGCCAGACGAAGAGCGGCAAATTGATCAAGCTCCGCGTGGACTGCACGTCGCCCCGCCCGCACAACATGACCGGCTATCAGCTTCAGGGCACGCGCGGCGCGTTTGAAAGCGCGCGCGAGCACGGTGGAAAGAATCTCGTCTGGCTGGATTCGCTCGGCGAGGACGTATTCAAATCCAAATGGCACGACCTCACCGAATTCAACGAATACCTCCCCGAGCGCTATCGCGAGGCGACCGACGCGCAGAACCACGCCGGTCACGGCGGCGGCGATTTCTTCCTCGTCGAGGACTTCGTGGACGCAATCCGCCTGAACAGAAAGCCGGATATCGACGTCTATCAGGCGTGCGAATGGACGGCGGTCGGGCTCCTGAGCGAGTTGTCCGTAATGAACGGCGGCAAATCGATCGAAATGCCCGATTTCCGCAAAAACGCAATCGAAGACCAGATTATCCGCCTGTAAGCGCATTCAAAAACCGTGTCCGGCATTCGCCCGTCGGACACGGTTTCGTTTCGCAAAAAGTTGTTCAATCAAAACTCAATAGCTCAGCACCCGCTGAAGACGCACGGCTTCTCAGCGCGCGCCGCCAGCTTCTCTTCGTCGCCAGCCGCCGCTGCTCCGCTTCGATTTCTTCCAGACTTGGGAAAAAACCGTGCTGCTTCGACCTTTTCACGCCTCGTCCTCCGTCCGTCAGGCGCGTTCAACGCAGCGCCCGCGCACTCGCCGCAGAGGTCTTTTTTTCCGCAATCGAGCGCGTCTGTACATATTATTAACATATATATTACCTCGCGTTTTCCGTCGCTTTATTTGAATCCGTGCAAATCATTTTGCAAAAAAAATGCGAATTTGGGCAGGAAACGCCTTTTGACTGTTTGCAATTTGGGATTTTTCGTTTATAATAAATGCAGAAAACATCGATTGGGAGAATAATATGGCAAATCACGACGAATTGTCGCCGTTGAAGCACGCGCTGATGTCGCGGCTGAACAGCAGCGAGCTGAAAAACTGGGCGCGCGATTACGCGATGCCTTATAAAGAGCTGATGGCGTATTACCGCTGCGCGATGATGGAGGTTGAAACGAAATTCAACGTCCTGAACGAGGAGCTTTCCCTTCTCTACGACCGCAATCCGATCGAAACGATCAAGGCGCGGCTGAAATCGCCGGAAAGCATCGTGGACAAGGCGGTTCGCAAGAATATCCCGCTCACGGTAGACAGCATCGAGAAAAACCTCCACGACATCGCAGGTCTGCGCATCATCTGCTCATTCCCGAGCGACATCTATATGCTCGCGGATGCGCTTCTGCGACAGGACGACGTAACCCTGATCGAGCGCAAGGATTATATTCAAAACCCGAAGCCGAACGGCTATCGCAGCCTGCATCTGATCATTGAAACGCCGATCTTCCTGCATAATCAGACGCGCATGATGAAGGTCGAGGTTCAATTCCGCACCATCGCGATGGACTGGTGGGCGAGTCTGGAGCATAAGATTCGCTACAAGAAGGATCTGAAGGACGACGAAGCGATTGCGCGCGAGCTGTTTTCCTGCGCCGAAATGGGCGCGGAACTGGATCAGCGAATGGAGCGCATTCACAAAAACGCGAACGCGCCCGGAGAATCATAAATGATGAATGCAAAACAGTTTATCCGCCGCGCGCTGGTAGTCGTTGCGCTCGCGGCTTGGATCGTCTTATTGATCTTTTGCCTTAAAAATCGCGACCAAATCACGGTCGACGGCATCGTGCGCCTTTCGCCCGCGAATTCGTTTCTGGCAGCGATGATGATGCTGTGCCTGTTCGCGCTCAAGAGCATTACCGTGGTCGTCTGGGGCGCGCTTCTGTATGCGGCGAGCGCGCTTCTGTTCCCGCTGCCATGGGCGCTGATCGTCAATCTCGCGGGAACGCTGATCATGGCTGTACTTCCGTATTACATCGGAACGCGAATCGACGCGAAAAAGCTGCGCGCGCGCATTGACAGCCACCCGCACGCGGCGCTGCTTTCCTCGCTGCGCAATCAGAACGGGCTGTCGTTTTCGTTCCTGTCGCGAATGATCGCGCTCGTGCCGGGCGACCTGCTCGGAATGTACTGCGGCGCAGTGCGCGTCCGATTCAGCGAATATATGCTCGGCTCGCTCCTCGGAATGCTGCCGAGCATGCTGACGTTTACATGGATGGGCGGCTACATCGCCGATCCGACCTCGCCGCAATTCCTGTTCAGCGCGGCATTGCAGGTCGCGCTGTCCGTCGCGTCGGTCGTTTTGTATTTCGCATTTCGGCGCATCCATTCAAAATCAAAGGCATGAAAAAGCTCCCGCTTCGCCGTCAAAGCAAAGCGGGAATTTTTTTAGCCCATTTTCACGCACGCCATCGCCGCGATTTTGCCTTCGCGCTTGATCGCCGCGCGCGTCTGCGTTTCCTCGTTTTTCACGTAGACCGTCAGCTCATCACCCTCCAGACACGGCGCGAAATAGTGAATCTCCACCGATTTCATCCGTCCGGACGCAATCTCCTTCGCCGAAAAGCAATCCATCAGCACGCGCACATACGAAACATTGTTCATATGCCGTCCGAGATCAATGTCCGTCGCGCACACCTTACGGACAAACCGCAGATCGTCTTCGGAAAAATCGTCGCGGAACCGCGCGTTCGGTCCCTGAACGCTCTCGCGCTCAATAAAAGGAAAGTCCTTCGGAAAGCCGGATTCCGAGAATTTCATCACCTTTTTCTCCGGTCCCAGAATCGCCCATTGCGTGCGCCCGACCGCGACCGCCTGATCGCCGCGCGAAAGGCAATAGCTTCGATAGCAGCGCGACGCGCCTTCCTCGCATTTCTCCGGCCACGTTTCCGCCTTCAATTCATCCATAATATATGCGCGCGAAAGGAAATCCACCCGCGTATGCACCGTCAGCCAGAATTCGCCGCGCTCACCCATCGCGCGAAAACCCACGCCGATCTGCTCCGCGTGCTCGCTCGCAATGCCCTGAAAGATCGTAAACGCCCCGAGCGGCGAAAGCCCCGCCGCCATATCGCAATAATCCGGCGTCACCACAATATTCTTTTCAAAATATCCTTTTTCCATAAAATCCTCCGTTATTTCAGCCGCGGAATCGTGTCATAGGTGAGCCCCGCCGCGGTCATCGCGGCGCCGAAATAGTGCTCCATCTGCGCCTGACTCAAATCCAGATCCTTTGAATACTTCAGGAACTGCAAAATGCGCGTCGGGCGGCTCTGCGCGTAGGAAATCAGCACGTGCAGCGCTTCCTGATATTTGCTCTCGCGCCACTGCCAGCGCTCGAAATGCTCCGGAAAAATCGTCGAAAGCAGCTGATAACGCTCCTGGAACATAGTCAGCACGTGCTCCGTCGTCATCGTGGTCGCAAGCTGCGTGCCGAAGTATTCGAGGAAGCGATCGCGGAACGTATCGTTTTTCATGCAGGCAATAAAGAACGTATTGTCCGTTCTGAGCCCGTTTCCCACGCCGCCGGGCGCAAGCCAGCGCGCAATCGAATTCGTATCCTGCAAAAAGCTCCAGTCGATGTCGTACAGCACCCAGCGCCATTTGCCGTCCGCGTTCGGGTTGCGATAGCACTTGACATTGCTCGGATCTGTGTTTCCGCAGAAGATCTGAATCGACATATATTCGATATAGTTCTGAATATCGATATTTTCATCGATCATCTGATACGCCGCGCCCGTGTTCGGGTCGTTTGTCGTCAGGTACGCGAGCAGATTCTGAAAAGAATCGTCCGAGCCCTGCAAAAGCGTATTATTCTTCAGAACGTAATCCAGCTTGTTTTCATCGCCGACCCAGCCTTCGTTTAAGCAGATCAGCGTGGGATTGACCGCTTCGCGGATGTTGTAATGTCCCCAGTATTCGCCGTTCAAATAAACGACGCACACCTCGGTCTCCTGATACAGGACGCTCGTACCCTCCGCGAGCTTTTGCAGCACCGAATCGCGCATTCGCGTTTTGTTCGCATCATCGCTGGAATTTCGAATCAGAATTGCGCGGCAGACGTCGTAATCGCGGTTCGTGAAAATGTGCCCGCGAAACAGATCGTCGCCGTATTCCTTTCGCGCAATCAGCTTAAAGCACTGCTGCGGCTCCGATCGGCAGGTCTGCCCCTGCTGGCGCATCCCGCATTCCTGCGAAACGACCAGATTTCCGTTCGGATCGTAAATCTCGACGTGCGCCTCGCGCTCCCAATCCTGATCGTAATTCGGCTTGCTGCCCGAACCCTTGACGAGAATACCCGCCTCGTCACTGGTCAGATTATAGGGATCGGACACGATCGACACCGTATATACCGAGCCGCCCCCGTTCTTCACCTCGAACAGATAGCTCTGCGTATCCATATAGGAGGGCATACAGCCGTCCTTGTACGCGCGCACGCGCAGAACCGTCTGCGATGAAATCCGAATCGGAGAGGTATACCGATTGGAATTCTCCGTCGGATCGGTCGTATCGGTCGTATAATAAATGCGGCAATCGCTCGGCGCGGAGAGCTCAACCTCGATCGTATCGCCCGCTTCAAACAAACCGCCGGAAACCGAAAACACCGGCGTTTCCGCGCGCCCGAGATAGGTGTTTCCCGCATTCGCCGTGCCCGGCGTCATCTGGTCAAAATAAACGCATTCCGCCGAATCGTTCTTTCTTCCATAGCTGATATCGCGATACTGCTGCGGCAGCGCCATGCGATCGACGATCTCTCCACCCGCTCTGGAAAGCACTACCGAATACCCGCCCGCCGCAGAGAGATTGAATTCGGCAATCAGATTCGTTCTCGGCGCGCGCGCGGGATCAACCATATCGTCGTTCCCGTCCCGATCGGCGAACACGCAGAGGTACTGCCCGGGCTGAATCACCGTTCCATCCGGAAACTGCCATTTCCGCGGACGGGAGGCATTGTTCGAAAGCCCCCAGCCGGATAAATCAATCGCCGAATCCGACGCGTTCTTCAATTCAATCCAGTCCGCCGACGCGGAAGTGCAGGCGGCAATTTCGCTGATATACACGTCCCCAAGCGCTTCCTTTGCGCTCAGCGCATTTGCGCCGTATACCGTGTTCGCCTCGTCCGGCGTGGGCGAAAGCTCGGTCGTCCAGCCGTTCTCCGTAAGCGAATACGCCTGATCCGCGCTCAGCGCCGGCGTCTTTACCTGCGAAACCAGCGTGCCGTCCGGCTCGGACAAAAATACCTGATCACCCGACGAGCTCAATCGGAAATCCGCGTGAATGTGCCCGTCGCTTTCGCGATTCAAGCCGGACAAGTGAATCGCGCGGTACTCGTCCGGCGCGAGCGTCATCTGCGGAAGCGCCCACCGACGCAATTTTTCCTTCGCGTTCGAAAGATACCAGCCGGAGAGATTTACCGCTTCGTCCGAAACGTTGTGAAGCTCGACGTAATCGTAAACCTCGCCGTTTTCATCCGGAAAATACGTCCTGTTCTTTGAACATACCTCCGAAATCTCGACCGCGCCCGGCACGGCAATCGCTTCCTCGCGGCGAATATCCGAAATATCAGCGATCACATTTTTTTCGCCCGGCGTCGCGGCATAGCTCAAACGCCAGTCGCCGTTTTCATCGCGGCAGTACACCGTGCCATCGCCCAAACCCGGAACGTCCGCGCGATCGATCGTATTGCCCGCCGCGTTCAGAAGATATATCGTCTCGCTGCCGGATGAAAGCTTGAACGGCGCATGATAAACCCCATCCTTCAGCCCCGCCTTCGAGCCGTCCGCCATCACAACCAGAAATTTGCCCGGCGCAATCGAGCAGTTCGGAAACACGAACGCTTTTTTCGGCTCGGCGGCGCTCGCCAGCACGTAACCGTACAGCCGAATTTCCGTATCCGAGGTATTCTCGATCTCAATCCAGTCCGACGAAATGCCGTCCGTATCTGCCATAACCTCGCTGATGCGCAGCCCGACCGTCTCCATCGCCTGCGGGCGGGATTCCAGCATCCACGCCGCCGCACACGCAATCAATCCGATCACAGCCATCACCGCAACCGTTTTCCATGGAATCGCGCCGCGCATCTTCTTTTTCTTCATCATCAACCTCCAAAAAACCATTCCGGCAAAACTTACCTTTCTTATTCTACCGCAAATCCAAAAAAGAAACAACCCAGCTCTGCATAACCTTTACATTTATTTCATGCAAGCAAATGCGCCGCCGAAGCATTCAACGGCGACGCATGGGTTTCTTCCTTATTATATTTACAATTCCGACGCCTGCGCAGAATGAAGCGTTTCCTCAATCGCGTCCTCGCGCGTGATCGGCGCATACCAGTGCGGCGCGAAAACACCGAACACGATCCCGATCAGCAATCCAAGCGCGATCAGAACCGAGCATTGTCCCCGTTTTACCACAGCGTCTCCTGCATATACGCCTTATTTTCCTTCAGATCGAACCACGTCATCACGCCGTCCTCCAGAACCGCATAGGAATGCGGCGTTCCGTTCTTCGGAATCGAGGTCGAGCCGGGATTCAGATAGGTAAAGCCCTCATGCCGGCGGCAGCCGGATACGTGCGTATGCCCGCAGAGCAGGAAATCGCCCGGCTGAAGCGCCGGCGGATTGTCCTCGCCGAACAGATGTCCGTGCGTTGCGTAAACGATGCGCCCGTCCAGCATCAGCGCCGCGTAATCTGCCATTACCGGAAATTTCAGCACCATCTGATCAACCTCGGCTTCGCAGTTGCCGCGCACGCAGAGGAATTCATCCTTTCGCGCGTTCAGCATCTCGATCACCTTTTTCGGCGCATAATCATCCGGCAGATCATTGCGCGGGCCGTGATACAGAAGGTCGCCCAGCAGAATTACGCGATCGGGCTTTTCCGCGTCAATCGCGTTCATCAGCGCTTCGCACCAGCGCGCGGAGCCGTGAATATCGGAAGCAATCAGCAATTTCATATCGTCAATCCCCCGTCAAATGCATTTTCTCCCTCTGATTATAGCACATTCCCGCCCAAAACAGGTTAAAAATTGCGCATTTCCCTCTTATGCAACCAGCATTCGAACGAAAAGTGTGGAAAATGGGGCAGAAATATGATAAACTAATTCTGTATTTTCATAAGTGATTGTTTTGGGGGTTGAACAATATGGCGAATCCCAAGCGGCGCTGGGGCGATCGCAAGGACGGCTGGCTCGTTCGCGATAAGGACCCGCTGCATTTTTTCATGCCTTATCTGTATCCGAATCGCGCGGACAACGAAGCCGTCGTGACCGAGCAGATCGATATTACTGCGCTGGAAGCGTATCTGAATAAGAAAAACGAAGGCAGAACGACCGACAAATACACGCTGATGCACGCGGTAAATGCCGCGCTGGTGCGCACGATCACGCTGCGCCCGAAAATGAACCGCTTCATCAAGGGGCATCGGATGTACGATCGCAACTGCATCAGCCTCGCATTCGTGGTCAAAAAGCAGTTTGCGGACAACGGCGAAGAGGCGCTCGCGTTTCTGAAATTCGGTCCGGAAACCACGATCGACACGATGCACGCAAAGGTCATGGAGGAAGTGCACACCTGCCGCCGCGCGGATCAGATGGACAACTCCACGAAGGGCATGGAAATGTTCACGCACCTGCCGCGCTGGCTGATGCGCATCGCAATGCGCATTCTGAATCTGCTGGATTACTACGGTCATGTGCCGGATTCCCTGATCAAGACCGACCCGAACCACGCGACGGTCTTGATTTCAAACCTCGGCTCGATCAAGCTGAACGCAAACTATCATCACCTGAGCAACTGGGGCACAATGTCGATCTTCGTAGTGCTCGGCGAAAAGCATCTGGCGCCGGTCGTCACCCAAACGGGCGCGATTGAAGCGCGCATGGTGATGGATATGTCGATTACCCTGGATGAACGCATCGCGGATGGATATTACTATTCCAAGAGCATTCACATTTTGAAGCATCTTCTCCAGCATCCTGAGCTCCTCGAAGAGAGAGCCGACAAAGAGGTGGAACTGTAATGGTCAGAACTCCGTGGTACGCCAAGATGGGCGTCGTTCCCTGTCACCTTGAATATCAGCAGTGCTCGATGGAAGAGGCGGTCGAGAAGATCGCCGAAAAGTACCCGAAGCTCACGGCGTACAATTTTCTCGGCACGAACACGAAATATCCCGATCTCGTAAAGGAAATCCGCGCGTGCGCAGCTGCGCTCAAGGCGTGCGGCGTTCGCCCGGGCGAGAAAGTCACGATCTGCCTGCCGAATATGCCGATGGCAATCGCGATGTTCTACGGCGTAAACATGATCGGCGCCATCGCAAACATGATTCACCCGCTTTCCGCGGAAGGCGAGATTGAATTCTATCTGAACGATTCCGAATCCGTCGCGGCGATCACGGTGGATATGTTCTATCAGAAATTTGAGAACATCCGCCGCAACACGCCGAAGCTGAAGACGATGATCGTCTGCAGCATCAAGGACGGCTTGAATCCCCTGATGAAGGTGGGCTATCAGCTGACGAAGGGGCGCAAGATCGCGCCGCTTCCGAAGGACGGCAGCTATCTTACATGGAAGGAATTCCTCGCGAAGGGCAAGGGCATGACGGACGTACGAGTTTCCCGCGCTGCGAACGATCCGGCTGTCATCCTCTACAGCGGCGGAACGACGGGCGTTACGAAGGGCATTCTCCTTTCGAACCTGAATTTCAACGCGCTTGGCGCGCAGATCATCGCGACGAACCCGATGTTCGCGCCCGGCGACAAGATGCTGGCGATCATGCCGATGTTCCACGGCTTTGGTCTGGGCGTAAGCATTCACTCGATGCTGGTCAACGGTGGGCAGTGCATTCTCGTTCCGCAGTTCACGCCGAAGACGTACGCGGAGCTGCTCAAGAAGCATCATCCGAACTTCATTGCGGGCGTGCCGACCTTGTACGAAGCGCTTCTGCGCATCGACGGTTTGGAGAAGCTGGATCTGTCCTGTCTGAAGGGCGTATTCTCCGGCGGCGACAGTCTGTCGGTAGAGCTGAAAAAGCGTTTCGACGCGTTCCTGCATGATCACGGCGCGAAGATTTCCGTTCGTGAGGGTTACGGTACGACGGAATGCGTAACGGCGAGCTGCCTTACGCCAATCGACGAATTCCGCGAGGGCTCAATCGGCATTCCGTTCCCGGACACGTATTACAAGATCGTGAAGGTGGGCACGGAAGAAGAAGTGCCCTACGGCACGGAGGGCGAAATCTGTCTGGCGGGGCCAACGGTGATGCTGAAATACGTCAATCATCCCGAAGAGACGGCGAACACGCGCCGCGTACACGCGGACGGCATGACGTGGATTCACACGGGCGATCTGGGCATGATGGATTCGGACGGATTCGTCTATTTCCGCCAGCGCATCAAGCGCATGATCATCACCAGCGGCTACAACGTTTATCCGTCGCAGATTGAAAACATTCTCGACGCGCACGAATACGTACACATGAGCTGCGTAATCGGCGTAAAGGATCCCTACAAGATGCAGAAGGTAAAGGCGTTCGTAATGCTGAAGCCAGGCATTGAACCGTCCGACGCAATCAAAAAGGAACTTCTCGACTACTGCCGGACGAAGATTGCGCGCTACGCGATGCCCTACGACATCGAATTCCGTGCTGAACTCCCGAAGACCCTCGTCGGCAAAGTAGCCTACCGCGTATTGGAACAAGAAGCCGGCGCAGGCGACAGTGTCGCCTGAGCGGGCAGTGCCCGCTGACGATTGCTGCCGCACTTGATCGCATCGATTTTGAATCGGGAAGCGATTC
>OLPR01001168.1_pt1 | contig 22194 bp, 33 predicted proteins | sample 1672761 | NCBI WGS metagenome assembly OLPR01 (sample SAMEA3136721, study PRJEB25190) | human gut metagenome | biome: human gut; feature: human-associated habitat; material: faeces | place: Austria | collected 2013 | reverse complement strand
CGCCGCGTCCGGCAGCACCCGGGTGCCAATGTCCCGGCCGTCCATCACCACGCCGTGGCCGGCGGCGATGCGCCTCTGAGCCTCTACCAGAATTTCCCGCACCTGGGGCACCTTGGATACCCCGGAAGCGGCGCTGGAGCACTGCTCTGTGCGAATGGCCTGAGAAACGTCCGCGTCCCCCAGCCAGGTGTGCTGCACGCCGCCGTCATAGGTCACGCCAATGCGAGCCTGGCCGCAGTATTCCGCCACGGCCGCCTCGTCGGCAATGGGCACGGCGTTGATCAGCATATACAGCCCCATGGCCCGATACATGGCCCCGGTGTCCAGATAATCAATGCCCATTCGCTGGGAAACCGCCTTGGCGACGGAGGATTTTCCCGCGCCGGCGGGGCCGTCAATGGCAACGGTAATCGGTTTCATGGTCATGCCTCCGCTCCCGCCAGCTCCGCCAGGGCGTGGGCGAAAATCTTCACGCTGAGCATGAGCTTGTCGATGTCCACATATTCGTCGGGCATATGGCAGGTATCGGTATCTCCGGGGAAGTTGAAGCCGAAGGCCACGGTGTTGGGCATGCAGCGGGAATAGGTGCCGCCGCCGATGGCGAAGGCATAGCCCTCCTTGCCAGTCACTTCGGAATATACCTTCACCAGCCCCTTGACCACCTTATGCTCCTTGGACACGTAATGGGGGGTGTGTCCGCCCTCCCGGCGCACGCTCAGGCCGGTATCGGAAAGGGCCATGGCCGCCTGGCCGCACATTTTCTCCTCGTCAGCGCACAGGGGATAACGAATATCCAGCTGGGCGGAGATGTTTTTCCCATCAAAGCGCAGAATGCCCAGGTTGCAGGTCAGTGCGCCGGATTCCTCGTCCGCGCAGGCAATGCCCAGGGTCTTGCCGTCGTATTCCAGGCCGATTTTCTCCGCCATGGCGCGAATGGCCTTTTTCGAACCGCCGCCGGCGTTTACGTCCGCCAGCAGCATCAGCAGCATGCCCGCGGCGTTCACGCCCAGTTCCGGGGTGGAAGCGTGGGCGGACTTGCCCTCGGTTTCGATTTCCGCCAGTCCCTGGCCCAGATCCTTCACCCGCACGGTGAACCCGCGCTTTTCCGCGGCGGCGTCCACGGCCCGCTTCAGGGCCTGGAAGCCCATCTTCTCATAGCCCACCTTGGCGTTGGCCAGCCCGGGCACCACGTTGGGCCGCACCCCGGCATACAGGCTGAACACGGGGATTTCCGCGTCCTCCTCGGTGGCGGTATATTCGGAAAGAATCAGCCCCAGGCCGCCTTTTTCAATGTTAATCACCGGGAATTCCGCATCCGGCGAAAATCCGTAATCCGGCGCGGGCAGCTTGCTCTTATAATATTCCATGTCCGTCATGCCGGTTTCTTCGTCGCAGCCCAAAATCAGCTTCACGCCGTCGGCCATGGGGATGCCCGCTTCCCGCACGGCCCGCATGGCGTGCAGCGCCGCCAGCGCCGGGCCCTTGTCGTCCATGGTGCCCCGGCCGAAGATTTTCCCGTCGGCAATCTCTCCGCCCCAGGGGTCTCTGGTCCAGCCGTCGCCGGCGGGCACCACGTCCAGATGGCACAACATGCCCAGGGTCTGCCTGCCTTCGCACAGGGTCACCTCGCCGCAATAGCCGTCCAGATCCCGGGTGGCAAAGCCGTACCCCTTCGCGGTCTCCAGGGCGGTATCCAGCGCCCGGCGCACTTCCCGGCCGAAGGGGGCGTTTTCCTCGGGTTCGCCGGCCACAGAAGGCACGGCCACCCATTTCTGAATATCCGAAAGAATCTGATCCTTATAAGAATCCACGATCGCGTCCAATTTCTGTTTCAGCATCGTAATCACTCCCAAGCTCTTTGTTCATCTCAATTTTCCCACGGGCGACCGGGTTTGTCAACCGCATTTCCCCTCCTGCGCCGCAAATTAACCCGGACAACCATTTGATGCATCTTATTAGAAAACGCCCCGGGGCGCATGGCCTCGGGGCGCGTTTTCTGAATGGGGATGAAATTACTTCACGGTGACGGAAGTGACGTGGGGATTGGCGCCCTCGTACCAGTACAGGAAGCCTTCCACATCGATGGTGTCGCCCACGTTCAGGGCCTCAACGGCCTTGTAAACGTCGGTGTCCTGGCCGCGGAGATAGAACTCCACGCAGAAGTCGTAGGTCTGGCCGTTGTAGGAGGCCTTGAAGTACAGATCGTCGGTCTTCTCGGCGTCGTTCTTGTAAGCGAAGGCAGCGCCGGATTCGTCGTAAGCTTCCACGGTCAGGCCGGTGAAGGCGACCTTCTCGTTCTGATGGTTAATCAGCTCGTCGGTGCCCAGCAGCTCGGTCACGTCAGTGGCCTCGGCGATGTAGGGATCGGCTTCCAGAATCTCGAAGGTAGCGTCGGTGATTTCCACTTCGCCGGACCACTCGGCCTTGTAGCCGGTCACGCGAATCTTGGTGCCGGGAACCAGCTGAGCGTACTCGTCCTCGGTGCAGGGCATTTCGTAGATGAAGTAAGCGCCGTCTTCAGACTGGCAGTAGAAGGTAGCCTTGTTGTCCCACCAGGACTGCTTGTCCTGCACGTAGGTTTCCACGGTGACTTCGCTTTCCAGTTCCGCGGCCACGAACTCTTCGTGGGTCATGACAGTAGCGGTAGTGTCGGCTTCTTCAGCAAACGCCGCCACGGACAGCATCATAACGACAGCCAGGATCAGAGCGAAAAACTTTTTCATAATGGTTCTTCTTCCTTTCATTTGTCCGTCGGTTCCTTGATCGACATCCATATTGTACATCCAAAATGGTTTTAAATCAACCAATTATCCTTTATTTTGCAATTTCTTCATCTTAATTGCATCAACCAGCCACTTTGCCAGCAGCAGCGCCCAGATTCCCCCCAGGCACGCCAGCAGTCCCACGGAAAGTCCCGGCAGGGGGCCCAGGTCTCCCCCGCCCCCCAGGCCGCCCTGGGCCTGCAGCTGATCCAGGTGGTAAAGCGACGCGGTGTCGGCAAAGAGCTTTTCGATAAACGCGTCGTCCACGGTCTGCTTGCGGCGCACGGACTTGGTGGTGCTTTCGATGAGCTGACCGGCAGCATCCCGCAGGGAGGCGGAGCCGTTGAACACGGGGGTGACGAAGGTATCCTCCGTGTGGGAAAGCAGCAGGTTCGTGGCGTCGATTTTCACCTGATAATGCTCCGCGTCCTTCCCCGCCTCCGAAAGATACTCCTGATAGGCCTGGCTTTCCTGGGCCCGCAGGGTCACGGGCACATAGCCCTCGGTTTCGGCGTAGGGAATCTGCACCCCGTCGGTGAGCAAAAACTGCACCAGCAGCCAGCTGGCCAGCACTTCCTGGGGGTCCTCTTTATTGAACACGCACACGGAGGGGCCCTGAGAGATCATCTGCATCCGGTCGGGATCGGCCTGGGGCACGGGGTACACCCGGGTGCGGAAGGAGACGATCTTGTCCTCGCTGATGTCACACAGGGGCGCGTCGGTGCCCATCCAGGTGGCGCCGGCGGTGGAATCGATGGCGAAGATGCACTGGCCCGCGTTCAGGAAATTGGCGGGATAGCTGGAAATTTTGAAGGTGGAGAAAGCGCCGGTTTTGGCGTGTTCCGCCACGGTGCGCAGAATTTCCCGGGTGGTGTCGTTAAACAGGAGAATTTCCCCGTCGTCGGTGGAATAGCCGCCGCCGGTCTGCCGCAGAAGCTGAATCATCATGTTGTCGGTGGACTTGTAGATCACCGGAATCATGACCTTCTGGCCGTTGATTTTGTAGGTGCCGTCGTCGTTTTTGGCGGTGGCGGTCTCAGCCACTTCCCACATGAAATCCCATGTGAGCACTTCCGGCAATTCGAAGCCCAGCTGTTCCACATAGTCCACGTTCACATACGTGGCCTCGGTGGAGCGCATGAAGGGCATGGCGTACACATGGCCGCCGAAGGAGCCCTCCTGCAAAAACTGGGGCACGATTTCCTCCCGGGAGAGGGAATCGAACTTCACCTGCGTACCCCCCAGCCCGTAGCCCTCGTCGGCCATCAATTCGTCCAGGGGCGCCACCACGTTGCTGCCGGTGAGATAGGTGGCGATATGGTCCGGATAAGTGATGCACACGTTGGGGGTGGTGCCGGTGGCAATGTTGGTAATCACGTCGTTATAAATATCGCCGTAATTGGTGTACAGCCGCAGGTTCACGTGAATGTTGGGATACGCCTTTTCAAAATCCGCGATGGCCTGCTGATACACGGCCACCTGGGTTTTGTTGGTGTCATTTTTGGCCCAGAAGGTGATTTCGTAATCCCGACTCTCGTCAAAGGCATCCGGCATGGAGAAGGCGGAAAGCCCCCTGTCCCCGTGGCAGCCGGTCAGGCCCAGGCACGCAAGGCACGCCGCCAGCAGCAGCGCCGCGATTTTCATCGGCTTTCTCATCCCTTGGTGCCTCCCCTCGAAACCCCGGCCATGACCTTTTTCCGGAAGATCAGAAACAGCACGATCAGCGGCAGGGAAATCACCACCACCGCGGCCATCATGGCGGGGATGTTCTCCCGACCGAAGCCGTTTTCCCGAATTTCCTGAATGCCGTTGGACACCAGATAATAGGCGGGATTGTCAGTAATCAGCCGGGGCCACACGTAGGAATTCCAGCACTCGATGACCTTCAGAATCACGATGGTCACCATGGTGGGCCGGCAGATGGGAATCATCACCTTGGTCAGATACTTGAGATCAGAGGTGCCGTCCACCTTTGCGGCGTAATACAGGGTATCCGGCACCTGGGCGAAGTTCTCCTTCAGCAGGTAGATGTAAAACACCGAGGTGACCGAGGGTAGAATCAGCCCCAGGAAGGTGTTGCGCAGATTCAGGTTGGTGACGGTGACGAAATTGGTAATCACCACCAGCTCGTTGGGAATCATCATCAGCGAAAGGAACAGGGTAAACACCAGGTTCTTTCCCTTAAAGCGCAGTTTGGCGAAGGCGTAGGCCGCCAGAGTAATGACCACCAGCATGATCCCCGTGGTGGCCACGGTGAAGATCAGGGTGTTGAGCAGATACCGGCCCAGGCTGACGGTGGTAAAGGCGTCCACATAATTCTGCAGGGTGGGCGACAGGGTGAAAAATTGGGGGATATATTCCGAATTGTACGCCCCGTAGCTTTTCACGGAGGTGAGAATCATCCAGTAGAAGGGGAACAGCACCACCACGCCCCACAGGGTCAGAAGGGCGTAAACCACGATGTTCCGCGCTCTTTTCCGGGCGCGGGTCTGCCGCTGAAGGGCGGCGAAATCCTGTTGCTTTTTCATAAGGCCGCCTCCTAATAGTGCACGTGTTTTTTGCTGACCATGAGGTTGATGCAGGTAATGGTCAGCACGATGGCGAACAGCAGAATGGCCGCGGCGGAGGCATAGGAGGGATATCCGCCGCTGTCGCCGTAGAGCATGTCGTACACATAGCCCACGATGGTGTTCATGCCCGCGGCGTTCAGGTCCGTGCCGAACAGGGCCACCGCGTCGCTGTAGCACTTAAACGCGCCGATGAAGCCGGTAATCACCAGATAAAACACCGTGGGCGAAATCATGGGCAGGGTGATGCGGGTAAAAATGCGGGCACGGGAAGTGCCGTCCACCCGGGCCGCCCGATAGTAATCCTCCCGCACCCCGGCCAGGGCGCTGGTGAGAATCAGTATCTTAAAGGGCAGCACCACCCAGATGATATAAAAGCACATGACGAACATCTTGGCGGCATATGGGCCGTCGATGAAGTCGATGGGGCCCGCGCCGAACAGCCCGATCAGCAGATTGATCAGTCCGTCGGAATAGGCGGTTTTCTTGAAAAGAATCATGAAAACCAGACCTACCGCCAGGGTATTGGTGACATAGGGCAGGAAATACACCGTCTGATACAGGTTCCGCAGGGCCTTAATGGAGGAAAGGCCCAGGGCGATCAGCAGCGCCAGCCCCGTGGAAAGGGGCACCGTCACCGCCACCATAATCAGCGTGTTTTTCAGCGCCTGCAGAAAATACGGGTCGTGCAGCACGTAGGAATAATTATACCAGCCCGTGCCGAAAAAGCTCTGGGAGGCGGAATTATAGCCTTCCTCAAAGGAATACACAAACACGTCCACCAGGGGGTAAATCATGAACACTCCCAGGAAGATAAAGGCGGGCAAAAGGTACAGCCAGCCCTTCCAATTGTTCCGATCCATGGGGCCCGCTCCTTTCCTTCTCAGTAAACCCGCGCTTCCGTTTCCTTGTGGAAAAGGAACACTTTCCGGGGGCGCAGCCGGAAGCGCACGGTCTTTTTGCCGGTATCCACCTGGTTTTCCGAATCGATAATGGAGCGGATGGTGGCATTCACGCTGGCGGGATGGGTGGAAACCACGCTCTTATCCCGGCCCATCACTTCCACGGCCGAAAGATTGCAGGTCAGCGGGCCGTTTTCGTCCAGCAGGAAGCCCTCCGGGCGAATGCCCACCCACACGGGGCCCTCTGCTACGCCGGGGGTTTCCAGCACGCTCTCCTGGCCGATCCAGAGCTTTCCGCCCTTCACTTCCCCTTCGAACACGTTAATGGGCGGCGTGCCCAGAAATTTGGCCACAAACAGGTTCCGGGGCTGATCGTACACATCCTGGGGGCGGCCAATCTGCTGCACCACGCCGGATTTCATCACCACGATGCAGTCGGAAATGCTCATGGCCTCCTCCTGGTCGTGGGTCACGAAAACGGTGGTAATGCCGGTTTCCCGCTGGATCCGGCGAATCTCCTCCCGGGTCTGCAGCCGCAGCCGGGCGTCCAGGTTGGAAAGGGGCTCGTCCAGCAAAAGCACGTGGGGCATCTTCACCAGCGCCCGGGCGATGGCCACCCGCTGCTGCTGGCCGCCGGAAAGCTCCGCGGGCTTGCGGTCCATCAGTTCCGAAATCTGCACCAGCTTCGCGGCCTCCTGGGCCCGGGAAAGCATCTCCTGCCGGGAAAGCTTCTTGTCTCCCTTCAGGTTCTGCAGGGGGAACAGAATGTTCTGCAGCACCGTCAGGTGGGGATAGAGGGCGTAATTCTGAAACACCATGCCCACGCCCCGGTGCTCCGCCGCCAGGTTGGTCACGTCGTTTTCGCCGAAGAACACCTGGCCCTCGGTGGGAGTCTCCAGGCCGCAGATCATGTTCAGCGTGGTGCTCTTGCCGCAGCCGGAGGGGCCCAGCAGGCCCACCAGCTGGCCGTCGGGAATTTCAAAATTCAGATGGTCCACCGCCACAAATTCCTCGCGGCGCTTCCGGTTCCCGGTGGGAAATTTTTTCGTGAGATTTTTCAGTACAACCTTCATGGCGCTTTCATCCCTCTTATGCCCGCATTGACTGCGTGTTTTTCCAATCGTATTATAGAACAAACCTTCCGGAAATTCAACCTCGCTCGTCCTCCGGGCGATGGCGGTTGTATTTGGGGCCCAGTTCGGAATATTGCCGGGTAATCCACCGGCAAATGCCGTCCAGCCCCGGGTAAATCATGCGCTCGGAAATGTTGACGTAATCCAGCTTATCCCGAATCTCCAGCTTCACTTCCCGGGGAATGATGTACTTCACGCAGCATTCTCCCCCGGCGGGCAAATCGGAAATGCCCACCTTCGGGTCGGAGGTCACGGAAAACAGCGCGTACTGGTTGACGATGCGGTCCAGCATGCTGGCCGGTTCGAAAAACAGCACGTATGGATTGTCGGAAATGTCGCTCATCCGGTGCAATTCCGGAATCTCCTTCATCAGCATTTCCACCGAGAAAATATGGCTGCGGCGCTGCTCCAGCAGGGTTTTCAGCCGGTGGGGCAGGTATTTATTGGACTGGTTCACGTCCACGCACCAGATGGCCCCGTCCCGGTCGTACATCTCGATGTCCTCCGTGGCGAAATGCGCGGCCACCAGGGGCGAATAGCTCCAGTCCAGCAGCCGGGTGGGCAGCCCGTGGTGTTGGGCCAGGGGCAATATCTGCCACACGGAATCATAATCCACCAGGTCGGCATAGCCGTATTTCCGGAAGCTGCGAATCACCGAAGCCTCCAGGGAAAGATCATGGGCGCACACCCGGTTCAGCGTGGGCACCAGTCCCCATTCCTTGTCCGAAGCCCCCCGGTACACCCGATTGTCCCGATACCGCTTTATTTTTTCATCCCACACGCCGTCGAACATCACGTGCTGCAGTTCGTCCCAGCTGTGAATGACGATTTCCTTCATAGGCGCAACCCCCGCTTCATTCTGCATTCTTCCTTATTCATTCTACAACTTTCCGCGCATTTCCTGCCCCATTGCTTGCGCAAAAAATGCCTTTGTGTTATGATGTATAAGTGAAATCAGGCGTATTTCCGGTCAAAATCTTCGCTGCCCGCCCATTTTCTTTTCAAATTAGGCAAAGGCTGCGCAGTTTGGCCGATATGATAGCATCGTCAGGAGGGAGAGCCATGACCTCGGCGGAACGCAGAGCGGAAATCATGCGGATTCTCACCGTGCGCCGCAGTGAAACAGCCTCCCGGCTGGCCTCGGAATTGGAGGTCTCCCCCAGCACCATTTACCGGGACGTTCTGGCCCTCACCGCGGAATATCCCCTGGAAACCCAGCGGGGCAACGGCGGCTGCGTCAAGGTGGCGGACTGGTATCACCCCCACAGAAGCATCCTCAGTATCGAACAGCAGCAGGTTCTTCGTCACCTGATGGACGTGTGCGACGATCATCAGGCCTACGTTTTGCAGCAGATGCTGATGGAATATGGCAATCCCCAGTACAGACAGGCATGGAAGACAAAGGAGTTGACCAACATGGGCAAAATTCTGCTCACCGGCGGCGCCGGATTCATCGGCGCGCACACCTGCGTGGAACTTTTGAACGCGGGTTATGACATCGTTGTGGTAGACAATTATTCCAACAGCACCCCGGAAGCCATGAAGCGGGTGGCCCGCATTACGGGCAAGACCTTCCCCGTGTACGAAGCCGACGTGTGCGACCGCAGCGCCATGGAAGAAATTTTCCGCAAGGAAGACATCTCCGCCGCCATCCATTTCGCCGGATACAAGGCCGTGGGCGAATCCGTGGCCAAGCCCGTGATGTATTACCGCAACAACCTGGACGCCACCCTGACCCTTCTGGAGGTCATGGCGGCCCATGGGGTAAAGTGCCTGCTGTTCTCCTCCTCCGCCACGGTTTACGGCACCGACGCCGGCGCCGCCTGCCGGGAGGATATGCACCTGACCTTCTCCACCTCCAATCCCTACGGCTCCACCAAGTTCATCATCGAACGGATGCTGGAAGACGTGGTGAAGGCGGACGAGAGCTGGTCTGTGATTCGCCTGCGCTATTTCAATCCCGTGGGCGCTCACGAAAGCGGCCTCATCGGCGAGGACCCCAACGGCATTCCCAACAACCTGATGCCCCGGGTGCTTCGTGCGGCCACGGGCAAGCTGGATAAGCTGGGCGTGTTCGGCGGGGATTACCCCACGCCGGACGGCACCTGCCGCCGGGATTACATCCACGTGGTGGACCTGGCCAAGGGCCATGTGGCGGCGCTGAAGTACGCCCTGAAGCACACCGGCTGCGAAACCATCAACCTGGGCACCGGCGTTCCCTACAGCGTGCTGGAAATCATCCACACCTTTGAAAAGGCCACCGGCGTGAAGGTGCCCTACGAAATGGCTGAACGCCGCCCCGGCGATCTGCCGGAAAGCTACGCCTGCGCGGACAAGGCCGCCAGGGTGCTGGGCTGGAAGGCGGAAAAGACCCTGGAGGACATGTGCCGGGATTCCTGGCGCTGGCAGCAGATGAACCCCAACGGATACAAGGGATAAATTCCATCGGCCCCGGTGGCAGCGCCGGGGCTTTTTCCTATTTTTTGATTTGCAGAAAGGTAATTTATCATGAAAACGGGCCTGGTTTTGGAAGGAGGCGCCATGCGGGGCATGTACACCGCCGGGGCGCTGGACGTGTTTTTGAAGGAAGGCGTGCATTTTCAGGGAGTCATGGGCGTTTCCGCCGGGGCGCTGTTCGGGGTGAATTTTCTCTCCGGGCAGGCCGGGCGGGTGATTCGCTATTGCAAAAAATATAACCCCGACCACCACTATATGGGCCTCGGGGTGCTTTTGCACACGGGGGAATTCGTAAATCGACATTTTGCATACGACAAGGTGCCCCGGGAACTGGATCCCTTTGACGACCAGGCGTTTCAGGCCTCCGGCGTGCCCTTCTACGCGGTAGTGACCAATCTGGACACCGGCAACGCCGAATATCTGCCCATCCACAGCGTCTTTGCCGAAATGGACGTTCTGCGGGCCTCGGGCTCCATGCCGTTTTTCGCCCAGCCGGTGCCCTGGCAGGGGCGGCGGTATCTGGACGGCGGCGTGGCGGACAGCATCCCCTATGAGGCTATGGGCCGTCTGGGCTATGACCGGCGTGTGGTCATCCTCACCCGGGACCTGGAATATCGCAAAAAGCCCATGCCCCGGGCGGCGGTCAGGGCCATGTACGGAAAATATCCAGTCTTCTGCCAGCGGCTGCTGAACCGGCACACGGTCTACAATGCCAGCGTGGCCCGGCTCGCCGCCCTGGAAAAGGCCGGGGAAATCTTCGTGCTTCGGCCCTCGCAGCCCATTACCGTGCACCGGCTGGAGCGGGATCCGGCGGCGCTGCAGGCGGTTTACGACCTGGGGGTAAAGGACGCCCGGGCGCGCCTTGCCGCCCTGAAGGATTATCTTTCGAAATAAGGCTCCAGTGAAATGTGATAACAGCGGGCGAAATCTCCGCCGTTTTCCTGCACCATCTCCTGAAACTGCCAGCCCAGTTTTTCGTAAAAGGACGTGTGATCGGTGAGCAGATACAGATCCCGCTGGCCCATTTGCGCCATGTCCCGGCACAGGTCTTCCATCATCCGCCGGGCCAGGCCCTTTCCCCGGAATGCGGGCTCCACATACACGGCGCACACGTTGGGGGTCAGATCCGGCCGGGTGTGAAAATCGTTTTCAATGACCCCCATTCCCCCGGCGATTTCCCCTTCCTCCGTCACAGCCAGGTACCATTGGGGAATCTGTCCTTTCTTTTCCAGGCAGAGGGCCACGCTTTCCTCATAAGCTGAAAGGGGCACGCCCCATTTTTCGGCATATCACCGGCAGGCCCGTTCCGCCCACCGGGGATTTTCCCGCAGGCAAAGCCACTGCACAAGATTTCCTCCCTTTCAAAAAAATGCAGCCGAAGCGCAATTGCTTCGGCTGCACGTGTTTTAAGCTCAGATGAGCTCGAGGATGGCCATTTCGGCCGCGTCGCCGCGACGGGGGCCCTTCTTGACGATGCGGGTATATCCGCCGCCCTGACCCTTTTCTTCGGCGCGCTTCTTATACTTGGGGGCGATTTCGCGGAAGAGCTTTTCCACGACCTGGTGCTTGATGTTCTTCTTGCGCTCCAGGTAATCCACCTTATCCTCGTCCTTGCCCTGCATAACGGGAATGTCATACAGGAACTTCATGACCTGTCTGCGGGCCGCCAGGCGGGCAGGGGCGTCGTTGACAACGTCCTTGGTCACGATCTGCAGCTTGTCGTTTTTGCTTTCCTTGGTGGTAGCGATGGTATTATCGCATTCACGCATGGCGATGGTGATCAGATGCTCGGCGATGGAGCTGACTTCCTTCGCGCGCGGAAGCGTGGTTTCAATTTTTCCATACCAGATCAGGCTGGTAACCTGATTGCGCAGAAGAGCGATTCTCTGGTCGCTCGGCCTGCCCAGCTTGCGATTGGCCATTTCTGGTTCCTCCCTTGATGCTTGTCAATTATTCGTCGCCAGACTTGAGCGAAAGGCCCAGTGCGACGAGCTTTTGCTCGACTTCTTCCAGCGACTTCTTGCCCAGGTTGCGCACCTTCATCATGTCTTCCTGATTGCGCTGCACCAGCTCGCTGACGGTGTTGATACCGGCGCGCTTGAGGCAATTGAACGCACGCACGGAAAGATCCAGCTCTTCGATGGTCATCTCGAGCACCTTTTCCTTGGTGTCGTTCTCCGGCTCGTTGTAGTCGACATGAACCACGTTTACCGTAAGATCGGTGAACAGACGCATATTATTGGTCAGAATCTGCGCCGCGGAAGCCAGGGCCTCCTTGGGCAGGATGCTGCCATTGGTCCAAACCTCGATCGTCAATTTGTCAAAGTCGGTGACCTGACCCACACGGGTATCCTCCACCGAATAGCTGACCTTGCGAATCGGGGTGAAGATCGAATCCACCGGAATCACGCCGATGGGCATGCCGCCCATCTTGCTGCGCTCCGAAGCCAACTGCTTGTTGCGATCGGCGGACACATAGCCGCGGCCCTTTTCCAGGGTGATCTGCATCTGCAGATGAGCGCCCTCGGAAAGCGTTGCGATGTGCAGATCGGTATTGACGATCTCCACTTCTTCGTCGGCCTTGATATCGCCGGCCTTGACTTCGCACGGGCCCTTGGCGTCGATGGTGACGATTTTGGGCATATCGGTGAACAGTTTAACCGAGAGCAGCTTAATGTTGAGGATCAGCTCTGCCACGTCTTCCTTGACGCCCGGCACGGTGGAGAACTCATGCTGCACGCCCTCGATGCGAATGCTGGTAGCCGCAACTCCCGGCAGGGAATTGAGCAGCACGCGACGCAGGGAATTGCCCAGAGTCTGCCCGAAGCCACGCTCCAAAGGATTGACGACAAACTTCGCGTAGCGATTGTTTTCGCCCGTCTCCACACGTTCTATCTTCGGCTTTTCGATTTGATCGATCACTCAGCGTTTCCTCCTCTCCTGACGCGGCGCAGCCTACGCTGCGTCCGCGGAGCTAAGCCGCCGCCTGCAAGCGGCACGCGGCGGCGTGTCCTGCGAAACAAGGAACTTTGTCTTTATCAGCGGGAGTACAGCTCGACGATGAGGTTTTCCTGGATCGTCAGATCGATATCCTCGCGCTTGGGCAGTGCGGTGATGGTGGCCTTGAGGTTTTCGGCGTCGATGACCATCCACTGGGGGATGACCCGGCCGGTGCCTTCACGCAGCGCCTTGAAGTGCTCGGTTTCCGCGGCCTTGGCCGCAACAGTGATTACGTCGTTGACGTCCACCAGGTAGGAAGGCACGGTGACCTTCTTGCCGTTGACGCGGATGTGGCCGTGCAGCACCAGCTGACGGGCCATGGGACGGCTGGAGCCGAAGCCCAGACGATAGATCACGTTATCCAGACGACGCTCGAGCAGCTGCATCAGGTTGTCGCCGGTGATGCCCTTCATGCGCTCAGCGGTCTCGAAATAACGATGGAACTGGTTCTCCAGAACGCCATAGGCGCGCTTGGCCTTCTGCTTCTCACGCAGCTGAAGTCCATACTCGCTCATCTTGCGCTGGCGGGCCTGGCCATGCTCTCCGGGAGGGGTGGGGCGCTTTCCGATGGTGCACTTTTCGGAGTAGCACTTGTCGCCCTTGAGGAAGAGCTTGCAGCCTTCGCGGCGGCACAGGCGGCAAACGGAACCTGTATATCTAGCCATTTTGTTTTACCTCCTGTTACACTCTTCTGCGCTTGGGCGGACGGCATCCGTTGTGGGGGATGGGCGTCACGTCCTTGATCATGGTGACCTCCAGGCCAGCCGCCTGCAGGGAACGGATGGCGGACTCACGTCCGGAGCCGGGGCCCTTGACGTACACGTCAACGGACTTCAGGCCGTATTCCTTGGCGTTGTTGGCGGCGGTCTCAGCGGCAGACTGCGCGGCGAAGGGCGTGGACTTCTTGGATCCACGGAAGCCCAGTCCGCCGGCGGAGGCCCAGGACAGAGCGTTGCCGTTGGTATCGGTGATGGTGACGATGGTATTATTGAAAGAAGAACGGATATGCGCGGCGCCCCGTTCCACGAGCTTACGCTCGCGGCGCTTGCGCGATACCTTCTTAAGCTTCGGCTTAGCCATTGCGTTTTCCTCCTAAATCGTTGTCGGCCTTACTTGGCAGCCTTCTTCTTACCAGCAGCCTGCTTCTTGGGGCCCTTGCGGGTGCGGGCGTTGGTTTTGGTGTTCTGTCCGCGTACGGGCAGACCGCGGCGATGCCTAAGTCCGCGATAGCAGCCGATTTCCATGAGGCGCTTGATGTTCATGGAAACTTCGCGGCGGAGGTCGCCCTCCACCTTTACGTGATGGTCGATATAATCGCGCAGGGCACTGACTTCGCTTTCGGTCAGGTCCTTAACGCGGGTGTCGGGGTTGACACCGGTGTTCTTGATGATATCATCGGCGATGTTGCGGCCGATGCCGTAGATATACGTCAACGCGATTTCTACGCGTTTCTCCCTGGGAAGGTCGACACCTGCGATTCGTGCCATTGGATGAATACACCTCCAAATGCTGCTTGTCTCCGGCGCCTGGCGACGCGCACGGAAGGTTTATGTGAAAGTCGCCGAAACCCGTTTCCGGGCAGCCGCTTCGGCGGCTTTTCCATGCTGCGGGTTAACCCTGCTTCTGCTTGTGCTTGGGATTTTCGCAAATGATCATCACATGACCCTTGCGCTTGATGACCTTGCACTTTTCGCACATGGGCTTAACGGAAGGTCTCACTTTCATGATGGTAGCCTCCTAAATACTATGGTCAGTTCTTGCTCCGCCAGGTGATCCGGCCGCGGGACAGGTCATAGGGCGAAAGCTCTATGGTGACCTTGTCGCCAGGGTAGATGCGGATGTAATTCATGCGCATCTTGCCGGATACATGTGCCAGTATCTTGTGCCCGTTGGGCAGTTCCACTTCGAACATGGCGTTGGGATAAGACTCAGTGACAACGCCTTCGACTTCGATCACATCAGACTTTGACAAGTTTTATCCTTCCTCCTTCGACAGGATTGCGCGCAGTTCAAAATTTTCGGGATACTTTCCTTCCAAAATGGACTTGCGCAGCTCCGGGTGGAGCGTCTGGGTGGGTTTCAGGTGCCTGCGGCGTTTTTTCTTAGGCTTCTCGATGGGGTGGGTTTTGCCGTCGGAAATCCATACGAAATCCGCATCGATTTCTCCGGTCACCAGGAACATGCGCCCCTGGTCTCGCCCGCATTTCGAAGCAACGACGCGCCCGATTTCAACGGGGATCTGTTTCATCTCAGTGCCTCCGGTATCCTAGCGCCGGGGAAGGATAGAATCTCCGGCTCGCCTTCGGTAATGAGTACGGTGTGCTCATAATGAGAGCACTTGCTGCCGTCCCGGGTCACAACGGTCCAATCATCGTCTTCCAGGAACACTCGCCAGTCCCCCATGGAGATCATGGGCTCAATGGCCAGCACCATGCCCGCCTGCAGCTTTACGCCGCGGCCGGGTTTGCCGTAATTGGGCACGTTGGGATCCTCGTGCATTTCCTGGCCGATGCCGTGGCCGCACAGATCCCGGATCACGCCGTAGCCGTGGCTTTCGGCGTGCTGCTGAACCGCGTGGGAAATGTCGCCCAGGTGGTTGCCCGCCCGGGCCTGGGCCGCGCCCCGCCAGAAGCATTCTTCGGTGACGTCTACCAGCTTCTGATCTTCCGCGGCGCCGCCGCCCACCAGCACCGAGAAGGCGCTGTCAGACTGCCAGCCGTTTAAGATCACGCCGCAATCCACCGAGAGAAGCTGTCCCTGTTTGAGGGGCTTGTTGTTGGAAAAACCATGCACTACCTGATCGTCCACAGACGCACAAATCGAGAAAGGGAACCCATTGTAGCCTTTAAACGAAGGCAGGGCGCCCGCCGAGCGGATCAATCGCTCCGCAAGCTTGTCCAGATGCAGCGTGGTTACGCCGGGCTGAATTTCCGCCCGCAAGGCGTCCAGCACGCTTTTGAGCAGCGCGCCCGCTTTGCGCATCTTTTCGATCTGGCTTTCGGTTTTGATCGTAATCATGCGTCACTCCAGCGAAGCGAGGATGGCTTTGAGCACATCCTCCGGGCGATTATCGCCATCGACCGTTTTGAGCTTGCCGTTGCCCGTATAGTAGCCGATCAAAGGCGCGGTCTGCTCGTGATACACGCTCAGGCGCTTTTTGATGGTTTCGGGCTTGTCGTCGTCGCGGTGGATCAGTTCGCCGCCGCAAACGGGACAAACCTTTTCATCCGCGAGCTTGGAAACATGAAACGTGCCCTGGCACTTGCCGCAGACGCGCCGGCCGGTGAGGCGGGAAAGCAGCCGCTCGTCCGGCACGGCGATGTTGATCACCGCATCAGGAGAAGCAATGCTTTCCAGCGCTTCGGCCTGTTCCACCGTGCGGGGGAACCCGTCCAGCAGGTATCCGTTTTTGCAATCGTCCATGGCCAGGCGCTCTCGCACCATATCAATGACGACGCTGTCGGGTACCAGCTGGCCGTTGTCCATGTAACGCTGCGCTTCCAGACCGGTTCTGGTCCGGTTCTTGATGGCGCTGCGGAACATATCCCCGGTGGAAATGTGAGGAACGTTCAGCTTCGTGCTGACACCCGTCGCCTGCGTACCTTTGCCGGCGCCGGGAGGGCCCAGAAAAATAAGCTTCATATAATTGCGTATCCTCCGATTACTTCAGGAAGCCCTTATAATGACGCATGGTCATCTGGCTTTCCAGCTGACGGGTGGTTTCCATTGCCACGGAAACCGCGATCAACAAAGAGGAAGCCGCGAAGGGCAGGCTTACCTTCACCAGACCATAGAAAATGGCGGGAATGGTGGCCAGCAGTGCCAGATAGATTGCGCCGAACAGCGTAATCCGCTTGACGGTTTTCGCGATGAAATCGGAAGTGGGACGGCCCTGGCGAATGCCGGGGATCATGCCGCCGTTCTGCTGGATGTTCTTGGAAATTTCCACGGGATTGAAGGAAATCGTGGAATAGAAGAACGTGAATCCGAAGATCAGCAGGGCGAAGATCAGCTGGTAGCCCCAGCTGCCGTAAGACACATGCGCGTTCCACCACTGATAGGCGCTGCTTCTGGGGAAGAAGGCCAGGATGGTGGAGGGGAACTGCATGATGGCGGAGGCGAAGATCAGGGGCAGAACACCGGAGGCATTCATCTTCAGCGGAATGTGGGTGCTCTGGCCGCCGTACATCTTCCGGCCAACCATGCGCTTGGCGTACTGCACAGGAATGCGGCGCTCGCCCAGATCGACGAACACGACGCCGACGATCATCAGAAGGCTCATCACCAGCACCACCGCGCCGGCCACGTAATTGTAATTATAGTCGGGAGAGAACATCTGGTAGAAGGCGGCCACGATCTGGGTGGCAAAATTTGCGATAATGCCGGCAAAGATCAGAAGGCTGATGCCATTGCCCAGGCCGTTCTCGGTGATCCGCTCGCCAATCCACATGGCCAGGGCCGTACCGGTGGCAAGGCAGAAGCCGATGGTCAACACATTCAGGAAGCCGTCGGCGGCCTTGAGGCCGGTGGTCAGGGCCACGGCCTGGAGGAAGCCCAGGCCTACGGTGACGTAACGGGTAATCTGCGCGATCTTTTTGCGGCCTTCTTCGCCGGACTTGTTCAGCTCGTCCAGCTTGGGAATGGCCACGCAAAGCAGCTGCAGAATAATGGAAGCGTTGATGTAGGGCGTGATACCCATCGCCATGATGGAGTAGTTGCCCAGGTCAGAACCGGTCATGGAGTTGATAAATCCCAGCAGGGAATAATTATCAAGCGCGTTTTTGATCATGGTGTGATCCACACCGGGGGTGGGGATGAAGCACAGCACGCGATAGATCAAAAGCATGAGGATCGTATAAAGTATCTTCTTGCGCAGTTCTGCAACCTTCCATGCGCTCTTCAATGTCTCAAGCATCTCAGAGCACCTCGGCTTTCCCACCTGCCGCTTCGATCTTTTCTTTTGCGGTGGCCGTGAACTTGCTGGCCCTTACAGTCAGCTTCTTGGTCAGTTCGCCGCCGCCCATGATCTTGATGCCGTCCTGGACGTTCTTAATGATGCCCGCTTCGATCAAGGTCACGGGAGTGACTTCCTGTCCGTCCTCAAAGATCTCAAGACGATCAACATTGATTGCCGCATATTCCGTGCGGAAGTTGTTGGTGAAACCACGCTTGGGCAGACGCATGGTCATCTTCATCTGGCCGCCTTCAAATCCGGGACCCTTGCCGCCGCCGGAACGGGCCTTGGCGCCCTTGTGTCCCTTGCCGGAGGTCTTGCCCAGGCCGGAGCCGATGCCGCGGCCAAGTCGCTTTGCCGCAGTCGTTGCGCCATCCGCGGGATGGAGTTCATGAAGTTTCATGTCGGGGACCTCCTTAGTCTTCGATTTCTTCGACCTTGACCATGTGCTTTACCTTGAAGATCATGCCGCGAATCTGAGGAGTATCCTCCTTGACGACGGTGTGGCCGATCTTGTGCAGGCCCAGCGCCTTGATGGTGGCGATCTGATCCTTCAGGCACGCGATGGTGGACTTGGTCTGAGTGATCTTAAGCTTCATTTCGATGTACCCCCTTAACCCAGGATCTCTTCCACAGTCTTGCCGCGAAGCCTGGCGACTTCTTCAGCGCTGCGGAGCTGGCTGAGGCCCTGCATGGTGGCCCGAGCCACGTTGATCTTGTTGTTGGTACCGATCGACTTGGTTACGATGTCGGAAATGCCCGCGGCTTCCAGCACGTCACGGACGGGGCCGCCCGCGATAACGCCGGTTCCTTCGGGAGCGGGGATGAGCTTCACACGGCCGGTGCCGAACACGCCAACCACCTCGTGGGGGATGGTGGTGCCGGCAATCGGCACGTTGATCATGGCCTTCTTGGCATCCTCGGTGCCCTTACGAATGGCTTCGGGGATTTCAACGGCCTTGCCCATGCCGCAGCCTACGCGGCCCTTGCCGTCGCCGACGACCATCAGCGCGGAGAACCGCATGTTGCGGCCGCCCTTGACGGTCTTGGAGACGCGATTTACCGCAACCAGTTTCTCTTTGAATTCGCTAACCTGTTCATTGTTGCGCTGCATTGCGTTTACCCTCCAATTTAGAAGTCCAGACCGCCCTCGCGAGCGCCGGCTGCCAGTGCTGCCACGCGGCCGGTGTAAATGTAGCCGCCACGGTCGAACACGACCTCTTTGATGCCCTTTTCCAGAGCACGCTCGGCCAGGATCTTGCCCACCAGCTTGCCGGCGCCCTTCTTATCGAGCTCGGCGATCTGGGGGATGATGTCCTTCTCGACGGTGCTGCAGGCGGCAAGCGTATTGCCGGCTACATCGTCAATGATCTGCGCATAGATATGCGCGTTGCTGCGATAGACGCAAAGGCGCGGACGATCGGCGGTTCCGCTGATCTTTTTGCGCACACGCTCGTGACGGATCTTCCGCACTTCGTTGCGATCACGCTTGTTAAACATTTGCGGTTCCCTCCTCTAATTACTTCTTGCCGGCCTTGCCTTCCTTGCGGCGGATGTGCTCGTTCTCATAGCGGATGCCCTTGCCCAGATAGGGTTCCGGCTTGCGGATGGCGCGAATCTCAGCGGCCATCTCGCCCACTACCTGCTTGTCGATGCCCTTTACCACGATGGTGGTAGCGGCGGGCGCCTCATAGGTGATTCCCTCCGGAGGATTGAACACCACGGGGTGGGAATAGCCCACGTTCAGGGTCAGCGCCTTGCCATCCACCTGGGCGCGGTAACCGACGCCTTCCATGACCAGGGTCTTTTTGAAACCTTCGGTCACGCCCACAACCATGTTGTGGATCAGCGCGCGGTACAGGCCGTGCATGGAACGATGGGGCTTGTCGTCGGAAGGACGGGTGACATGGATCACGCCGTCTTCCAGGGCGACTTTGATATCCTTGTTAACCTTCTCGCTCAGTTCGCCCTTGGGGCCCTTGACGGTAACGAGGTTGTCCTCAGAGATCGTCACGGTGACGCCAGCGGGAACGGCGATCGGCATTCTGCCAATTCGAGACATTTTCTGTGTACCCCCTTACCAGATATAGGCCAGGACTTCGCCGCCCATGCCGCTCAGACGCGCGGCCTTGTCGGACATAACGCCCTTGGACGTGGAGATGATGGCGATTCCCAGGCCGCCCAGGACCTTCGGGATTTCGTCATTCTTGGCATATACGCGCAGACCGGGCTTGGAAATGCGCTTGAGGCCCTTGATGACGGATTCTTTTCCCTGGGCATACTTCAGGCCGATCTTGATCTGGCCCTGCAGTCCGTCGTCGATGAAGTCCACGGACTTGATGTAGCCTTCGTCCAGCAGAATCTTGGCGATGGCCTTCTTCATGTTGGAGGCGGGAATAACCACTGCGTCGTGCCTGGCAACCAGGGCATTGCGGATTCTGGTCAGCATATCCGCGATGGGATCAGTAATAACCATGTGATAACCTCCTTCCGTATTGCCCGATTACCAGCTGGCCTTGCGGACTCCGGGGATCTCGCCCTTATAGGCCAGTTCGCGGAAGCACACGCGGCAGACGCCGTACTTGCGGAGCACGGAATGGGGGCGTCCGCAGATGCGGCAGCGGGTGTAGGCGCGGGTGGAGAACTTAGGCGTTCTCTGCTGCTTAATTTTCAGACTAGTCTTAGCCACGCTTAAATTCCTCCTTCAATCACGCCGAGAACGGCATTCCGAGCAGGCGGAGCAGTTCCCGGGCTTCCTCGTCCGTCTTGGCGGTGGTGACGAAGATCATCTCCATGCCGCGGATCTTCTCGACCTTATCGTACTCGATTTCGGGGAAGATCAGCTGTTCACGAACGCCCAGAGAGTAGTTTCCACGGCCATCGAAGGCCTTGGGGGAAACGCCGCGGAAGTCGCGGGTACGGGGCAGAACGATGCTGACGAGCTTGTCGGCGAATTCATACATACGGTCGCCGCGCAGGGTGACCTTGGCGCCGACGTTCATGCCGGCACGCACTTTGAAGTTTGCGATGGACTTCTTGGACTTGGTGATCAGGGGCTTCTGGCCGGCGATGATCGTCAGTTCGCCCACCGCGGTCTCCAGCGCCTTGGAATTGTCCTTGCAATCGCCAAGGCCCATGTTGAGCACGATCTTCTCAAGGCGAGGAATTTCCATGACGTTTTTGTAACCGAAACGCTGCTGAAGCGCCGGCACGACTTCCTCGCGATACTTATCTTTCAGTCTGGCCACAGCGTATTTCCTCCTTTACGTCAGTTGTCAATGCTGGCGCCGCATTTACGGCATACACGCTGCTTGACGCTCTTGCCATTTTCGGCCTGGACGAACTTATGGGCTGCGCGGGTGGCCTTTTTGCAGCTGGGGCACACGAGCATAACCTTGCTCGCATAGATGGCAGCTTCCTTTTCAACGATGCCGCCGGGCATCATCTGTCCGCGGGGCTTCTGGTGCTTCTTCACCATGGCCACGCCGTCGACGATGATCTTGCCATCCTTGGGGAAAGACTGCTTGATCTTTCCGCTCTTGCCCTTGTCTACGCCGGAGATCACGACTACGGTGTCGCCGGTCTTAACCTGAAGCTTAGAGTTGCTCATTGGGGTGCACCTCCATTAAAGCACTTCGGGCGCCAGCGAGACGATCTTCATGTAGTCCTTCTCGCGGAGCTCGCGCGCCACGGGCCCAAAGATGCGGGTGCCGCGGGGCTGCTTCTGGTCGTTGATGATGACGGCCGCGTTGTCGTCGAAGCGGATATAGGTGCCGTCCACGCGGCGATACTGCTTCTTCGTGCGCACGATGACGGCCTTGACGACGTCGCCCTTCTTGACCGCGCCGCCGGGGGTGGCAGTCTTGACGGAAGCGACGATGGTGTCTCCGATGTTGGCCGAACGACGGAACGAACCGCCAAGCACTCGGATGCACATGATTTCTTTCGCGCCGGTGTTATCGGCGACTTTCAAACGCGTTTGCGGCTGAACCATGTTAACTCCTCCTTATCTGGCGCGTTCGACGACTTCGACCAGACGCCACCGCTTTTCGCGGCTGAGCGGACGCGTCTCCATGATGCGGACGCGGTCACCGACTTTCGCGGTGTTCTCCTCATCGTGCGCCTTAAACTTGGTCGTCTTATTCACCGTCTTGCCGTAGAGCGGATGCAGCACCTTGGTGTGCACGGCCACGACAATGGTCTTGTCCATGCTGTCGCTGACGACGACGCCGACACGGGTTTTGCGATTCGCGCGGGAAACTTCTGACATTGCAATTTCCTCCTTTCAACCCGTTACTGCGCCTGTGCGTCGAGCTGACGCATACGGATGACGGTATGGACTCTGGCGATGTTTTTCTTGCACTCCCCGATGAGCATGGGGTTCTGCAGCTGGCCCGTGGCAAGCTGGAAGCGAAGGTT
>OLPR01001167.1_pt1 | contig 22201 bp, 19 predicted proteins | sample 1672761 | NCBI WGS metagenome assembly OLPR01 (sample SAMEA3136721, study PRJEB25190) | human gut metagenome | biome: human gut; feature: human-associated habitat; material: faeces | place: Austria | collected 2013 | reverse complement strand
GCAGGACCTGCCCCAGGCGCTGGCGGCCTGTGCGGACGTGGTGTGCGCCCCCTCCAGCCCGGATCTTCTGTACGCCCATTATCAGAAAAACGGCGCGGATCTGTACCTTTTCGTGAACCAGTCCACCCGCAGCGCCGTAGATACCCACATCGCCTTCCGGGAAAATCGCACCGCCCTGGTTTACGACCCCATGACGGATACCAGAGCGCTGCCCCGGCAGGATCTCTCCGGCGACCGCACCCTGCTTCGCCTTCGGTTGGAGCCCTGGGAAAGCCGGCTGGTGGTCTTCGGCTGCGATACCGAAAACCTCCCCGCCCTTTCCTATGAAGCCGCCGCCACGCCCGTGGCCGTGTTCCGGGAGGACTGGACCATTTCCACCGCCACCGCCGGCGAATACCCCGCCTTCCACGAAACGCCCTTCCACGAAACCGGCGATCTTTCCCGGCCCGGCTTCCTGCCGGAATTCTCCGGCACCCTGCGCTATGAGCGCTCCTTCTCCCTGGAAAAGCCCGAGGAACTGACGCTGGATCTGGGCGACGCCTACGAAGCCGTGGCCGTGTGGGTCAACGGCACGCTGGCGGCCGAGAGAATCTGCCCGCCCTATCGGGTGGAGTTGCCCGCCGCCCTTCTGCGGGCCGGAGAAAACCGCCTGCGCATCGAGGTGACCAATACCCTGGTGAAGGCGCATTCTCACAATTCCTTCGACCCCTATTTCCCCCAGGATCCCACGGGTCTGGCGGATCCGGTGCATCTGCTGCGGAAATAATCCCCCGGATATACAAAAACCGCCTGCGGCCGTTTTCGGTCACAGGCGATTTCGTTTTCATTGCTGAACGAACTCTCCCCGGGAAAAATTTTCGTTGCCGGTGGGCGCTGCGCTCAGGCGGAAAATCACGCAGCCGTCGGGACAGACCACGGTTTTGGCGTACTTGTCCTCTCCGCCCACGTTTCTCAAATCGCCGCCGCTGCGCACCGCCTCCATCAGAGGAAACAGCAGCAGCATGGTTTTGGAGCAAATCCCCTGCCCCTCCCGATTGACGGGACAGCCGTAGGTGCAGGTGTAGATATCGCCGATTTCCTCGCCGTTGCGGCAGTATCCCTGGGGCTTCTCGCCCCGCAAATACCCCACCACCTGAATTTCAAACCGATATTCCTCGTCGTACCACTTTTTCATGGGCCGCTCCTCCCCGGCAAGGGGGCCTTCTCCGCCAATCACCCGGCGCAGTTCCCCCTTCCCCTTTTCCAAATCTCCATTGCACAACAGGGGCGATAATTTCAGAATGTAGAGCGGCGCGTCCTTTGCCACCGCGGAATAAGCTGCAATAATCGCGCCGTCGCCGATTTTACCCCCGGCATGATAATCCCGGCCGATCCACACGTCGTTGCCCGCCACCGTGTCGCCCCTGAAGGGCAATTGGGCAAGATGCGGCGGCGGAAGCCCACTCCTCACCCCGCCGAACACCTGAAAGGGATAGGTGGCCACGCTGCACAGCCGGTGATTGGCCGGGCCCAGGATGAACTTCGTGCCCGATGCAATGGCGCAGAATTTGCCGATGATTAATTGATCCCCGAATTCCGGATAACTGAACAGCGCATTATTCCGTTCAAAGCCGGTGGGGTTCGCCGCGTCACCGTAATAGGTATGCTCCCCCACGCGAATGTTGGGGCCGCAATTTTCACACCCTTACCGTCACCGGGAAGCGGAATTCTTCTCCCGGCTCCAGGGAAAGGATGCGTTCCTTCTTTGTAAAATCCTTTCCGGCGTTCCACCGGTCGTCAATGCCGTACCAGGGCTCGATGCACACATACGCCGCCCCCGGCTTTGCCCATAACCCCAGACAAGGCGCCTTTCCAAAATCCACATGCACATGTCGGCCGTTCCGGCGCATCAGTGTCGCGCCCCCGGAGGCAATGCCGTCAAAAATCAGCGCGTCTTTTTCGAATATTTCTTCCGTGATCTCGATCTCCCGGGAATCCCGGAAGACGGCTTCCGTTTCCTGTCCCCGCAGCGCGTCTTTGTCCAGCCGGAAGGCGTCGGCGTTTTCCGGCTGATCCATCACCACCCAGTCGCCCATCTGGCACCGGAAGGCCGGATGCGCCCCAATGGAGAAATACATCCGGGTCCCGCCGGTGTTCTTCACCCGGAATTCCATCAAAAACCCGTCTTCCCGCAGGGCGTAATGGGCCCGCAGTTCAAAGGGAAAGGGATACTTTTCCCGGGTCAGGGCGTTGTCCCGCAGAATCAGCGTCATTTCCTCCCGCCCCACTTGTTCCGGAAAGAAGGGCAGCTTTCGGGCAAAGCCGTGCTTCTCCAGCCGATAGTTCTTCCCCGAAAGGGCGTAGGTATCCTCCCGCAGACGGCCTACGATGGGAAACAGCAGCGGCGATTGCCCCTGCCAGATTTCTCCGCCCTGCCACAGGTATTCATAGGCCTCGCCCTTTTCCAATTGGCAGAAGCTGCACAACTCCGCGCCCGTTTCCCTTACGCACAGGCGAAACCGCCCGTTTTCAATGCCATAAATCATGGTTTTCCTCGCTCTTCCCGGCAGAAATCCATCCGTCATTTTTTCGCCAGCTTTTCCATTTCCCGCAGCGAGCCCGCCTCGTCCCAATCCGCCAGCCAGTGCTGCAGCAGTCCGTTCTCCGGCGCCTGCTGCCGCCACCGTGCCTCGGGCACATACCCGAAGCCCCGCAGACTCAGGGCATGCCGGCCCACCATAATCACATGATCCAACAGCGGCGCACCGATGCTGTTCAGGGCGGAAATCAGCGCCGTGGTGCATTCCACGTCCGCCACGGAAGGCATGGGCGTCAGGTTGGGATGATTGTGGGCGATGACGATGGCCTTTGCGTCCGTGCGCACGATTTCGGCCAGGATGTTCTTCAAATAAAAGGGCGCACTGTCCTCGTTGCCCGTCTGCATGTGCACGCATTCGATCAATTTGCCCGACTTATCCAGCGCCAGCAGGAAAAATCGTTCCACGTTCATGCCGATGTAACACACCCGCAGGTATTTCTCCGCCGCGTTCAGGGTGGCCAGCCGGGGATGCGGGCCAAAATGCTGCTGTTCCATGTGCCGCACAATGTCTGGAATCATGCTCAGCAAAAGGGCATTGTTCTCGCTCAGCCCCTGACGCATCAGCTGATGCTTTCCGGCCTCGATCAGCGCCCCGGGAGAGCCATAGCGCCGCAGCAGCCTGGCGGCCACCTCCGGGCCGGTCTGCCCCGGACACATGAATTCCAACGCCGCTTCCATGGCGCGTTTGGCGCGATTCACCCGCTCCATCCGTTCCCGGGCGCCGCTCATTTTCCCAGGGCCCCCGCCTGCCGCAAAAGATCCAGCACCTCTTCGGCGGTTTCCACCGGGCCGGCAATGTACCAGCCGTCCATTTCTTCGTCGTATTTCAAATATTCCGCGCCGTCGGCAAATACGCTTTTGCCGTTGAACACCAGATCCAGCGAAATGGGCTTCTCCCCCTGATACAGATCCATTACCCATTCCTTTTCAGAAAGCTTTTCGCAATCTTCCCCGGCTTCCAGATACGCCAGCAGCGCTTTTTTCTCCTCCTGGGTCAAATTCAGCTTCACAAGGCATCCTCCTATGTAGTATAATGCGAATATGGATATTTTGATTGAAAAATCCCGCCGGCTTCTCACCGCCCGGGATCAGGGCGTGATCTTTCTGCGGGTTCCCGTTCGTCTGGGCTTCGGCGCAGACGACGGTCCCAAACTGCGGGAAGGCGACGGGCGCACGCCGGAGGGAAATTATGTAATCTCCTCCCGCAACCCCGCCTCCCGGTTTTTTCGGTCCCTGGGGCTTTCCTATCCCAACCCCCGGGACGCGCTGCGGGGCCTTCAGGCCGGGCTCATTGACGAATCCGCCTATCGCCGCATCGTCTCCTCGCCCAACCGTCCTGCCTGGGATACGCCCCTGGGCGGGTTTGTCATGATTCACGGCACGCCTCCCGCCCGGCGGGGGGATTGGACTCACGGCTGCATCGCCCTGGAAAACGAAGCCATGGCAATGCTCTTCCGCCGGGCGCGGCTGGGAGATACCGTGCGCATTCTTCCATAGCCCTCGTCCGTTCAAGTATAACGCAACCACTCCTTCTTTTCAATATGAATTTACTTTACATATCTCGAAATCTGCATTATCATAAACGGTATATTCATACACTGGGGGAAGCAGCATGAGCAGGATCGAAGAATTGTTTGGCAGCATGGTTTTCGGCGATGCGGCAATGGCGGAACGCCTGCCGGAGACGGTCTACAAGGCGCTGAAGCGCACCAGAAGCCAGGGAAGCGCCCTGGATCGCAACATTGCGGACACCGTAGCCGCAGCCATGAAGGATTGGGCCATGGAACGCGGCGCCACCCATTATTCCCATTGGTTCCAGCCCATGACCGGCATCACCGCCGAAAAGCACGAAGCCTTTCTTTCGCCCTCCGGAAACGGCGGCGCCATCGCAGATTTTTCCGGCAAGGAGCTGATCAAGGGCGAACCGGACGCCTCTTCTTTCCCCTCCGGCGGCCTGCGGGTCACCTTCGAAGCCCGGGGCTATACCGCCTGGGATCCCACCTCCTATGCCTTCATCAAAGACGACACCCTGTGCATCCCCACGGTTTTCTGCTCCTATAACGGCCAGGTGCTGGACAAAAAAACGCCTCTTCTGCGCTCCAACGAGGCCCTGAATACCCAGGCGCTGCGGGTTCTGAAGCTGCTGAATCCGGAAAAGGACGTGCACCGGGTTTTCACCACCGCCGGCGCGGAACAGGAATATTTCCTCATCGACCGCGCCCTGTGGGAAAAGCGGCCCGACCTGAAGTACACCGGCCGCACCCTCTTCGGCGCGCGTCCTCCTCGGGGACAGGAGCTTTCGGATCAGTATTCCGGCGCATTGCGCACCCGGGTTTCCCGGTATATGCGCGATCTGGACGAGGAGCTCTGGAAATTGGGCATTTACGCCAAAACCGAGCATAACGAGGCCGCTCCTTCTCAGCACGAACTGGCCCCGGTGTTTACCGAAGTCAATATCGCCTGCGATCACAACCAGCTGACCATGGAGCTGATGAAAAAGGTGGCCGAACGCCATGGCTTCGTCTGCCTGCTGCACGAAAAGCCCTTCCGGGGCGTGAACGGCTCCGGTAAGCACAATAACTGGTCGCTGTGCACCGATACCGGCGAAAACCTGCTGGATCCCGGCCCGGATCCCTCTTCCAACACCCGGTTCCTGCTGTTCCTCTGCGCGGTGATTCGCGCCGTGGATCTGAATCAGGATCTTCTGCGCATTTCCACCGCCACCGCCGGCAACGACAACCGCCTGGGCGGCGCGGAGGCCCCGCCGGCCATCCTCTCCATGTTCATTGGCGAGGACCTGTGCGCGGTGCTGGACGCGGCGGAGCATCACGAGAGCTTCGATTCCGGCAAGCCGTATATGGAAACCGGCCTGGGCATCCTGCCCCGTTTCCGCAAGGATACCTCCGACCGGAATCGCACTTCCCCCTTTGCCTTCACCGGCAATAAGTTCGAATTCCGCATGCCCGGCTCTGCCTCCTCCGTGGCGGACCCCAACGTGATTCTCAACACCATCGCCGCCGATACCCTGAAGTATTTCGCCGACGAAATGGAAAAAGCTTCCGATGCGGCGGCCATGGCCCGCAGGCTCATCCGCCACACCGTGCGGGAGCATCGCCAGGTGCTCTTCAACGGTAACAACTACGCCCCCGAATGGGCCGTAGAGGCCGAAAAACGCGGTCTTCTGAACCTGGGCTCCGCGGCGGAGGCCATTTCTCACCTGACCGACGAAAAGAACGTGGAGCTCTTTGCCCGCCACGGCATCTTTAGCCGGGAGGAGCTGGTTTCCCGCCGGGAAATCATGCTGGAGACCTATTCCAAAACCATCCGCATCGAGGCCCTCACCGCCCTGGACATGATCCGCCGGGACATTCTGCCCGCCGTCAGCGCCTTCTCCGGCCATCTGACCGACGTGGCCCTGAAAAAGCGCCAGCTGAATATCGGCTGTGCTTACGAGGTGCAGACTGCCGGGGAACTTTCCTCCCTGGAGGCGGACATGGCCCAGACGGCCCAGAAGCTGGATCTTCTGCTGGACAGCGTGCCCCGCACCTGCGCCGCCCAGGAACGCGCCCTGTATTATCGCCGGGAAATCCTCTCCGCCATGGACGCGCTTCGCGCCTGCGCGGATAAGGCGGAGGTGCTGGTGGGCACCGAAGCCTGGCCCTATCCCGGCTACGGTCAGCTGCTTTTCAGCGAAGACTGATTTCCTGCCCGGGCTATTGATTTCCCCGGCGTTCGGGGGTATAATAAACACACCTTCCTTTGAAAGGAGCGAGATTCAATGGACGACGAACGGGATCTGGTCGTATTTGAGGACGACGCCGGCAACGAGATTACCATGGAGGTGCTCGATTATTTCTTCTATGAGGGCAACGAATATGCCCTGCTGACCGAAGCTTCCGAAGCCTGCGAAGGCTGCGAAGACGGCGAATGCGAAGGCTGCGAAAGCCTGGGCGAAACCTATGTGATGCAAATCGTGCCCGTGGGCGAGGACGAAGAGGAATTCGTGCCCGTGGACGACGAACTGGCCGACAAGCTCAAGGAGCTCATCGAAAGCGGTCTCTACGACGACGGCGAAACCCTGGACGACGAAGATTCGGACGATCCGGAATAAATTTTCTCCCGGGGAAGGCGCGCTTCGATCTCAGCATCGGGGCGCGCTTTTTCGCGCCGTTTTTCCTGGCAATCCCGGCCTTTTATACTACATATCACCATGCCTGGCCCCTTTATTTTTAACATAGGCTTCTGTATAATAGAATCATGATACCGTAAAGGACGTGTTTGTTTGTCTGAATCTTCTTTCCGGCTGCCCCTGATCGCCCTGCGGGGTCTGGTCGCCTTTCCCAATGCGGCCACCACGCTGGACGCGGGCCGCGAAAAATCCATAAACGCCGTGGAGCGCGCCTCCGAAGGCGACCGCCGCATCCTGCTGGTAGCCCAGCGGGACGCCAACGTGGAACATCCTCATCAGGCCGATTTGTACCAGGTGGGCACTCTGGCCCGCATCAAGCAGGTCATGCGTCTGCCCGACGGCGCGGTGCGCCTGTTTGTGGAAGGCATTGAACGGGTCATTCTCACCAGCGTTCTGGACGCGGGCGACGTGCTCTTCGGCGAAGCCTTCTGCGTGCCCGTGGTGCGGGAGGACCTGACCGACCTGGAAAGCGCCGCCTATATGCGCCAGATTCGCGGCCGCGCGCTGCGGCTGATTCGCGTCTCCGGCAATCCCGGCCAGGCGGAGCTGATCAATCTGATCAAGGGCGAAAAGGATCCTGTGGTGCTCACGGATATCGTTGCCGCCAATCTCATTGGCGAAGTGGCGGATAAGCAGGCCGTGCTGGAATGCGCCGCGGCCAAAATGCGCCTGGAAACCACCCTGAATCTCCTGGCCCAGGAACAGGAGCTGCAGCGCCTGGATGGCAAAATCGCCGCCAAGGTGCGGGAAAGCATGGACAAGGCCAACCATGATTACTACCTGCGGGAGCAGATCAGCGCCATTCAGGAGGAATTGGGCGAGGGCGAGGACGAGGATATTGCCGAATTGAAAAAGCGGCTGGCCCAGTCCCCCATCTCCGGCGAAGCCCGGGAGAAAACCGAGCGGGAGCTGAAGCGGCTGATCCGCATGACCATGCATTCCCCGGAAAGCAGCGTCAGCTATAATTACGTAGATTACATGCTCAGCCTGCCCTGGGAAAAATATACCGAATCCGGCGTGGATATCGCCCGGGCCCGGGCCGTGCTGGACGAAGACCATTACGGCATGAAGGACGTGAAGGAACGCCTTTTGGAGTACCTGGGCGTGCGCGCGCTGAATCCCGAAATGAAGAGCCCTATCATTTGCCTGGTGGGCCCCCCCGGCGTGGGCAAAACCTCCATCGCCCGTTCCATCGCCCGGGCCCTGGGCCGGAAATTCGCCCAGATGTCCCTGGGCGGCGTGCACGATGAAGCGGAACTGCGGGGCCACCGGCGCACCTACGTAGGCGCCATGGCCGGACGGGTGGTCTCCGCCATCGCCCAGTGCGGCAGCATGGATCCGGTATTCCTGTTCGACGAAATCGATAAACTTTCCAGCGACATTCACGGGGATCCCGCCTCGGCCATGCTGGAAATTCTGGATCCGGAGCAGAATTCCCGCTTCCGGGATCATTATGTGGACGCGCCCTTCGATCTTTCCCGGGTGATGTTCGTCACCACCGCCAATACCACCGACACCATCGACCGGGCCCTTCTGGACCGCATGGAAGTCATCGAGCTTTCCAGTTATACCATGGAGGAAAAGGTGCAGATCGCCAAGCGTCACCTGATCCCCAAGGAGCTGAAGGCCCACGGCCTGAAGAGCGCTCAGGTGCGCTTCCATGAGGCGGCCATCCGGGAAATCATCGACCATTATACCCGGGAATCCGGCGTGCGCGGCCTGGAACGGCTCATCGCCAAAATCTGCCGCAAGGCCGCCCTGCGCATCTCTGAAGACGAAAATCGCCGCAGCGTGGCCGTATCCCTGCGCTCCGTGGCGGATTTCCTGGGCGCGCCCCGCTATCTGCGCACCCCTGTCAGCGAAAAATCTGCCGTGGGCGTGGTCAACGGCCTGGCCTGGACTCAGGTGGGCGGCGAAGTTATGCCCGTGGAAGCCCTGGCGCTGGACGGCGCAGGCGGCCTGGAGCTCACCGGCAAGCTGGGCGACGTGATGAAGGAATCTGCCAAAATTGCCCGCTCCACCGTACGCCGGGTAGCCGCCCGGGCGGGACTCACGGCCGATTATTTCAAAAGTCACGATCTGCATGTGCACGTGCCGGAAGGCGCGGTGCCCAAGGACGGCCCCTCCGCCGGCGTGGCCCTCACCTGCGCCATGCTCTCCGCCGTAACCGGCATTCCCGCCCGGGGGAATATCGCCATGACCGGCGAAATCACCCTCACCGGACGGGTGCTGCCCATTGGCGGCGTAAAGGAAAAGCTGCTGGCCGCCTATCGCATGGGCGTTACGGACATCCTGCTGCCCCGGGAAAACGGCAAGGATCTGGATGAGATTGAAGAAGGCATCCGTTCCAATATGCAGATTTCCCTCATCGATACGGTGGACGAGGCCTTCTCCGCCGTGCTGACCCAACCCATCGACCGCAGCGCCCCTTCCGAGCGCATGAGGGCAGTATGATCATTCGAAACGCTAAATTCGTCGTCTCCCTGGATCGGCTGACCGCTTTCCCCGGCCAGGGACTGCCGGAAATTGCCATGGCGGGAAAATCCAACGTGGGAAAAAGTTCGCTGATTAATTCCCTCACCCGGAATTCCCGCCTGGCCCGCACCTCCGCGGAGCCCGGCAAAACCCGGCTCATCAATTTCTACGCCGTCAACGGCGAAATGCTGCTGGTGGACCTGCCTGGCTACGGCTTTGCCAAGGCCTCCAAGCAGGAAAAGCAGAAGTGGGGCAACATGATCGAGGGCTATCTGGAAAACAGTCGGAACCTGCGCCACGTGCTGCAGCTGGTGGATGTGCGCCACGAGCCCACTTCCGACGATCAGATGATGGTGGAATATCTGCGCCATTATGAGATTCCCTTCACCGTGGTGGCCACCAAGTGCGATAAAATTTCCAAGGCCGCCCGGGGCAGAAGCATTCCCGTGATCTGCCGAAAGCTGGCGGTGCAGCCCTGGGAAATCATCCCCTATTCCTCTGAAGACGGTACCGGCCGGGACAAGCTGCTCTCCTTTCTGGAACAGACCGCCCTGGGAAAGCCCACTGAAAACCCATAAAAAGAGACATAAAAAAGCGCCCGGGAAGCATCCCTTGCATCGATGCTTCCCGGGCAAATTCTTTACTGCTGGGTCTCGATCAGCTCCAGCCGCTCGAAATAGCTTTCCTTCTTTTCCTGGAATTCGCTGTTGAACAGGGGGTCTCCGCCGGTGTGCAGCCAGGAAATGTAGTCGTGGTGGGTCTTCATGCTGGCGTGGGCCTGAGAAATGGTGTACACGCCGATGTTAGAACACTGGTCGGCAATGCGCTCCACGTTGACCAGCGCGTCCAGGAACGCCAGGCCCGCGTACACGGTGCATTCCCCCTTGCGCAGCCGGCGAATGTGGTTGGCTCGCAGGGCCGCCACCAGTTCGTCCACCACTTCCTCCAGGGGCTCGATGTGCCGCGCGGTTTCCACGTCGCAGGTTTCAAAGGCCTTCAGGGCAAATTCCTGAATTTCCGAAAGCGCGTCCTTCAACAGCGCCAGCTCCATCTGCGCCTTGGGCGAGAAGCCCGCGTTCTTTTCCCGCAGCTCGTCCGCCGTTTCGATCAGGTTCACTGCGTGATCGCCGATGCGCTCGAATTCCGGGAAGCACTGAATGTAATAATTCAGCAGGTCGTTTTCGTGGCTCTCCGGTACGTGGGGGGACAGGTGTATCAGATAATTGTCTACTCGGTCGGCCAGCGCGTCGATCTGATCCTCGTTGTGATTGACGGTTTCCACCGCCTGCTTGTCGTATGCGTCCAGCACTTCCATGCTGTTCTTTACGGAACTGGCGGCCAGCTTGCCCATGGCAGCAATGGCGGCGTGGGCGCTGGAAAGGGCCAGGGCTGGAGAGGAATACAGCTTGTCGTCCATCTGGGCGATTTCCTTGTCCACGTTCGCGCCCCGCTGCTTGTCGTCCTTCACAATGCGCACCGCCAGCTTTTCAAACTTGCCGCACAGGGGCAAAAGCAGCACGGCGGAAGCCAGCCGGAACAGGGTATGCACATTGGCGATGCCGCCGGAATCGATGGCCGTGCCCCACATTGCGTCCAGCGCCCCCGCCCGATGGGCAATGGTCACCGCGACGATTACCAGCACGGAAGCGGCCAGGTTGAAGATAATATGCACCAGACCCGTGCGCTTCGCGTCGGCCTTGGAGCCAATGGAACACACGATGGCGGTGGTGACGCAGTCGCCGATATTCACGCCGATGATAATGGAATAAACCGAACCGAAGGTCAATGCCCCCGTAACGGACAGCGCCTGTAAAATACCGATGGTCGCAGAAGAGGATTGAATCACAAAGGCAACCGCCGTGCCCGCCAGAAAGCCCAGCACGGGGTTTTGGGCAATTTGCAGAAACATTTCAGAAAACCAGGGGGATTCCGACAGCGGTTCCACCGCCGCGGTCATGTTCAAAAGGCCGGTGAAAAGAATGCCGAAGCCCATGGCAATACTGCCGATGGTGCCGGAATTTCGGAAATGGAAGGCCATAATCATCAAAATGCCGATGATGGCTGCCACAGGCGCCAGGGTGGAAGGCTTAAAGATGTTCAGCCAGGAGGAACCGCCGGCATCCAGATCCAGCAGACGAATGATCTGGCCGGTGATGGTGGTGCCCACGTTGGCGCCCAGCACGATGCCCACCGACTGGTGCAGCGTCAGAATGCCCGCGCCCACCAGGCCCGAGGTAAGCACGATGGTGGCGGTGGAACTCTGAATCACCGCCGTGACCACCAGTCCCAGCAAAAAACCGGTGAAGGGATTGTTGGTCACCTTCTCCATCACCCGCTTCAGTGCCGATGAGGAGCCCAGCTTCAGTCCATCGCCCATCAGGCGCATGCCGTACAAAAACAGCGCCAGACCGCCGAACATGGAAATCAGGTTGAAGATTGTCATACGCTAACCACCCGTTATCAGTTTCCGCGCCCCGGCGTTTCCGGAGGCGGTCATATCAATCCGTTATGAACCTATTCCATTTATTAATAATATCAGATATACAGAAAAAAGCAATAGCTAATTTCGAATTTGCCGCCTCTGCGCCGTTATTTTTTGCACGAATTGATGCATCTTTCCCATTTGCCGCCTGATTTCCGGTTCATTTCTCCCACAGATTGCAAATCCATGCTTGACAATTATGGAAAGGGTCATTATCATATAGTTAGTCGTATAACTATTTTAAAAGGAGGAACCTTTCTCATGCGCATTTTTGACATGATGGCCGACCGGGTGGTAGAACCCATCGGTTTCGCCTTCAAGCCCCTGCGGCTTTCCTGGAAAGTGGACCAGACCCAGGGCAAGACCCAGGCTGCCGCGCAGGTAGTCGTGGGCGCCTGCCCCTGCCTGGAAAATCCCCTGTTCGATTCCGGCAAGCGTCAGGATATCGACAGCCTGTGCTTTGTGCCCGAACTCCAGCTTTCCCCCCGCACCCGTTATTATTGGAAGGTCACCGTATGGGCCGATAACGGCGATATCGCCGAAGGCAAAAGCTTCTTTGAAACCGGCAAAATGGACGAAGCCTGGACCGGCAAGTGGATCACTTCCGACGCGGGCGATTGCAAAAACCTGCTCAAGACCATCGCCCTGGACAAACCCGTGAAATCCGCCCGGGCCTACGCCACCGCCATGGGCGTCTACGAACTGTACGTGGGCGAAACCAAAATCGGCGACGAATACCTTACTCCCTATTACAACGACTATTCCTCCTGGAATCAGGTGACCACCTTCGATCTCACCGGCAGCCTGAAGGAAGGCGAAAACACCGTGCGCTTCATGCTGGGCGGCGGCTGGGCAGCTTCCCGCTTCGGCCTGGGCCACAAGGATCCCAATGCCCATCCCGGCATCTACGCCAACCACACCTCCCTGCTGGCGGAAATCCACGTGGAATTCACCGACGGCACCACCCTGGTGATCGGCACCGACGAAACCTGGACCTCCACCCAGAGCAAGGTCCGCGCCTCCTCCATTTATGACGGCGAGGTTTACGACGCCACCTTTGACACTTCCGAAACCTATCCCGTGCGCGTCGATTCCGCCTACGATTATTCCAAGGTGGAAGACCGCCTGAGCGTGCCCCTGCGCATTACCGAGCGCATCAAGCCGGTGGAACTGATTCACACTCCCAAGGACGAACTGGTCATCGACCTGGGCCAGGAAATCACCGGCTGGCTGGAGTTCCGCTGCGCCGCCCCCAAGGGCACGGTCATCAAGCTTTCCTATTCCGAAATTCTTCAGAACGGCTGCTTCTACCGGGAGAATCTGCGCTCCGCCAAGGCGGAATATACCTATATCTCCGACGGCGTGGAACGGGTGGTTCGTCCCTTCCATACCTTCTACGGCTTCCGTCTGGTAAAGGTGGAAGGCCTGGAGACGATCGACCTGAACGATTTCACCGGCTGCGTGGTGCATTCCGACATCGCCCGCACGGGCTATGTGGAAACCTCCAACCCCAAGGTGAACCGCTTTGCCCTGAACGCCCTGTGGGGCCAGCGGGGCAACTTCCTGGACGTGCCCACCGACTGCCCCCAGCGGGACGAGCGCCTGGGCTGGACCGGCGACGCGCAGGCCTTCTCCGGCACTGCCTGCTTCAACATGCACTCCGCCGCCTTCTTCCAGAAATATCTGCACGATATGCTCTTTGAGCAGAACAAGCACAACGGCAGCGTGCCCCACGTAGTTCCCGCCTGCGGCATGGATGGCGACGAGGGCTCCTGCGCCTGGGCCGACGTGGCCACCATCGTTCCCTGGAACCTGTATATGTTCTATGGCGACAAGGAGCTTCTGAAGGAAACCTATCCCAACATGAAGGAATGGGTGGACTGGATCAAGGCCACCGACGAGAAAAATCACTGCGGCCGCCTGTGGAACGTGGGCTTCCACTTTGCCGACTGGCTGGCCCTGGATACCAAGAACAATTCCGTCATGGGCGGCACCGATCCCTACTTCGTTGCCTCCGCTTACTATTACTATTCCACCTCGCTGCTGGTAAAGGCCGCTCACGCTCTGGGCTATGCCGAGGACGAGAAGAAGTATTCCCAGCTGCTGGATGAAATCTACGAGGCCATCCAGAACGAATACTTCACCCCCAACGGCCTCATGGCCCAGACCACCCAGACCGCCTATGTGTGCGCGCTGTTCATGGGCTTCGCGCCGGAAGCGCACCGGGCCAGGCTGGCCAAAATGCTGGACGCGGAAATCGCCGCCACCGACGGCAAGCTGCGCACCGGCTTTGTGGGCACCGCGTATCTGAACCGCACCCTTTCCGACAACGGTTACAACAAGCGCGCCTATAAGCTGATGATGAACGAGGAATATCCCGGCTGGCTGTACGAAGTCAACATGGGCGCCACCACCGTGTGGGAGCGCTGGAATTCCGTGCTGCCCAACGGCATGATCTCCGACACCGGCATGAACTCCCTGAACCATTACGCCTACGGCGCGGTGATGGAGTGGGTGTACCGCAACGTGGCGGGCATCAACCCCGTGGAAGACGCTCCCGGTTTCCGCAAGGCCCTCATTAAGCCCCAGCCGGATTACCTGCTGCCCAAGGTCAGCGTGCGCTACAATTCCGCCATGGGCTGGTATGAGAGCTCCTGGGAAATCAAGAAGAATCTGTTCACCTGGAACGTGGAAGTGCCCTTCGGCGCGGAAGCGACGCTGGTGTTCCCCGAAGGCGACAAGGAAGCCATCCAGAAGGCCCATCCCGAGCTAGACGTGAAGGTCTGCGAAAAGGGCTTTGTGTACGCCGTGGCTACCGCCGGCAAGTATCACTTTGAATACAAGCCCGTCCATCCCCTGCATCGTGTGATTTCTCTGGACCTGCCCATGAGCGAGGCGCTGGCCATTCCGGAAGTGAAGGCCGTTCTGGAAGAGGAATTGCCCATGCTGCGGCACTTTGCCGGCGGCCCCCACAGCGGCAGCGACGCCTCCCTGCGTTCCATGCTCACCATGCGCAATCCCATGTTCTCCTTCCCCCAGGAACTGGTAGACCGCATTGAAAAGCGCCTGCTGGCCCTGAACTAAATTCCAATGAAAACAGCCCTGACGTGAAAAAATCCACGTCAGGGCTTCTTTTTGCGCAATGCTTATTTAATTTCCAATACCTTCAGCCTTTCTCCCGCCACCTGAAAGCGCACGTTTTTCCCGGCGAACTCCAGGCCGTAAATCCGCGCGGGATCCTCCTGATAGGAAGGCCGGGGGTCCTTGGACAAAATGCCGATCAGCGCTTCCCGCTTTTCCGGCGGCATGTTTTCCAAAATTTCCGGAGCGATCTCCACCGCCAGCGCGTCCTCCCGGTGCTCCTGGGCAAAGCCTCCCCGGGCCTCCGGGCGGCAATCCGCATAGGGAATGTAAGGCTTGATGTCGTAAATGGGCGTTCCGTCCAGCATGTCCACGCCGGATACTGTCAATACCGTTCCCAGCTCCGCGTCCTCCGTCACCTTCTCCAGCCTGACGCAGGAAAGCCCCAGGGGATTGGGGCGAAAGGGCGACCGGGTGGCGAAAACCCCCACCCGGGTATTTCCCCCCAGCCGGGGCGGACGCACCGTGGCGCTCCAGGTATCCCGCCGGGCCCGGCTGAATTCCCAGATAAGCCAGAGATGGGAAAAATCGCAAATCCCCCGCAGCGCGTCGGGATTGCGATATTTCTTTTCAAAGATAATGGTGCCCGTTAATTCCGGCACCAGCCCGCTTTGCCGGGGAATGCCGAATTTCTCCGGAAAATCCGTGCGAATCCGGGCGATGATTTCTATCTCCATATCGACCTCTTAAAACGTCATGTGCCCCTGCAGCGTGTCCACCGTCACGCCGAAAAATTCCCGCACCATGTAGTGCAGCACCGTCAGCTTATTGGAATGCATCACCACGCCGTACACGTTGCCGGCAAATTCGCTTCGGGCCAGGGCCATGCCCCGGAAAAGGTGATAATCGTTGGACACCACCGCCACGCTGGCGGAAGCGTCGCTTACCAGCTGCCGGCTGAACTTCAGGTTTTCATAGGTGTTGCGGGATTTGCTCTCCACCAGAATCCGCTCCGGCGTGATGCCCCGGGCAATCAGCCCCTGGCGCATGTATTCGCCTTCGCTCATTTCCTCATCCCTGCCCTGACCGCCGCTGACGATCGCCCGGGTCTCCGGGTTTTCCTTCAGATAAGCCGCCGCGGTATTGATGCGCCCTTCGATGGAAACGCTTCCGGTTTTGGCCCCCAGCACAATCAGATAATCCACATTGGCCGGACACTTGGCGAAAAATCCGGAAATCACAAAGCCCTCCACCGTCACGAACACCGCCAGCAGCATGCAGCACAGAATCCGGAAGGAGCGAATCAGCCAAACCGGATAGGGCAGCGCCACGCCCCGGGAGATGGACACTTGCACCACTGCGAAACGAAGCAGGCAAAACGCCCCCACCACCGGCCAGATCCACAGCATGGACTGTCCAAACCGCACGCCGATGCCGCAGGCGAAATAATACAGGATACAGCCGATTCCCAATATCAAAAACAGTGCGTTCACAAATTTCCTCATTGCGTCATAAGCCCTGCCATTCCTGTGTTTTCTCTTATGACGGGATTTTTCTTCAGATAGTTCCTTTTTTCCGGCATTTTGGCAACCAATAGATGCAAACGCCCACCGGCAAAGCCACCACCGCCCCCCAGATTACGTCCAGGAAGGAATGCTGCTTTACAAACACCGTGGAAGCGCAGATGAGCAGCCCCATGACCACCATGGGCCAGCGCCATTTCCGCAGCCGGCGGCTGTCGAAGGCTGCCATGCAGGCGCCCGCGCAGCCCACCACGTGCATGCTGGGCAGCACATTGGTGTTGGTGTCCGCCGCGTAAATCTTCCCAAGAATCCATCCGGAAAGCCCGCGCCCCGGGTCCGCCGGCCGCAGATTCTGGGCGTTGGGAAACACGCAGCAGATCAAAAGGCTGATGGAAAGCGCGAAAATGAGATACAGCCCGTAGCGCACAAACGCCCGGGGTTCTTTGCGATAAGTAACCGCCAGGGGCAGAAGCAGATAGGGATACCACAACACGTAAAAAAATACAAACTGGGGCACAAAGGGAATCTTGTCGTCCAGGGGCATGTAACTGATGTAATAAGGCCCTTTTACCAGGCGCTCCGCCAGAAAAAACCACAGAAGATACACGGGGATGTACACAAGCAACCACGTTCTGGGATTTTCCCGCAGATAGCGCCGCGCGCGTCCTTTGTCCATCTTGCAAAAACCTCGCTCGTCAGAAAAATCTCGAAATTCGGGGGTGCTATCATGATAAACGCAAAGCGCCGTTTTGTCAAGAAATCGCCAACGGTTTTCCCGGCGAGGTTGCGAAAATCAGGAATCTGCGCTATAATAAACGAGATAAGAAAATTCTTATCGGCGGCTTTTCCGCCCATCCTCGCCAAAGGAGATCGCAATGGGAACGATACTGTTGATTGTAAATCCCGTGGCCGGCAAACTGCGGGCCCGGGGCGCTCTGATGGACATCGTGGAAGTTTACAGTGCCGCTGGCCTGGATCTCAATTTGAAATTGACGCAAAAGCGCGGCCACGCCAGAGAACTGGCCCGCGGCGCTAAAAAAGAGCAATACGAACGCGTGGTCTGCGTCGGCGGCGACGGCACGCTGAACGAAGTCATCACCGGGCTGATCGAATCCGGGGAAAACATCCCCCTGGGCTATATTCCCCTGGGCAGCACCAATGATTTCGCCGCCTCCATGAACCTCTCCCGGGACGTGGTGCAGGCCGCCCGGGCCACCCTGGAGGGCACGCCCTGTCCCCTGGACGTGGGCGATTTCGGCGGATTGCGGAATTTCTCCTATGTGGCTTCCTTCGGCCTTTTCACCGCCGCTTCCTATTCCGCCCCCCAGGCCACCAAAAATGTGCTGGGTCACCTGGCCTACATTTTGGAAGGCATCAAGGACATTGTGAACATCAAGTCCTTTCATATGCGGGTGGAAGCCGGCGACGAGTGCTACGAGGACGATTACATGTTCGGCGCGGTGGCCAATTCCACCTCCATCGGCGGCATCGTGCGGCTGGATAAGGACATCGTGGATATGTCCGACGGCCTGTTCGAAATCATGCTCATTAAAAAAATCCGCACCCCGGCGGATCTGAACACGGCCCTGGTGTCCATCATGAATTCAGACTTCAATAATAAGATGTTCGATTTCATTCACGCCCCCGCCGCCACCTTCACCTCGGATCAGCCCATGAGCTGGTCTCTGGACGGCGAGGAGGCCAATGCCGATTCCAGCATCCGCATCACCAACCTGCATAACGCCATTACCCTGATGAAATAATCGCAAAACCCGGCCAGTGTCTCAGGACGCTGGTCTTTTTGCGTTCCGTCCCATAAATGAAAGCTGCCCCTTTTTAACCCAAAGCCGCGACAGTTTCCATGCTCGGAAGCCGCCGCGGCCCTTTTTATTGCAATAAATTTTGAAGCTCCTCCGGCAGAGGAGAAGTGATTTCCAATACCTCCCCCGTCATGGGGTGCGTCAGTCGAATCCGGGCCGAATGCAGGGCAAACCGCCCCGGCAGACAGGCCAGTTCCATGCCATAGAGAAAATCTCCCGCCACGGGATGGCCCAGATGGGCCATGTGCACCCGAATCTGATGGGTGCGCCCGGTCTCCAGCGTCAGCCGCACCAGGCTGTAATCTCCAAAAATCCCCTGACTCTCCCATCGGGTCACTGCGGGCTTGCCCTTTTCATAATCCACCACCCGGCGCACGCTGGCGGCGTCCTCCTTGGCAATGGGCGCATCCACCACGCCGCTTCCCTCCAGCCGCCCGCAGACCACCGCCAGATATTGCCGCAGGTAATCCCCCGTGTGCAGCGTCTTCTGCATCAATTGATAGGCGTGGGCGTTTTTCGCCGCACACATCAGCCCGCTGGTTCCCTTGTCCAACCGGTTCAGGGGCCGAAACACAAACCCCGCTCCGTACCTGGCCATCAGAAAATTCTCCAGCGCCGGGGCCGCGTTTCGGGAAGAGGACTGGCAGGCCAGGGGCGCGGGCTTGTTGAGGATCATCAGTGTATCGTCCTCGTAGCGCACGTCCACTTCCCCCGCCACAGGTTCCGCCAGGGAACTTCCGGTTTCCTCAATCGCCACTTCCACCCGGTCGCCCGTGCGCAGGATGTAATTGGCATGCACGGCCACGCCGTTGACCCGCATGCCCTCCCGCATTTTCAGGGACGCAAATTGCCCGTAGGAAACGCCCATCGCTCCCCGGACGTAAAACTTGATCTTCCGGCCGTCGTCCGCCGGCAAAACTACGCTTTCCAATATCATTTCATCACGATCCCGTCGATTGATAATGCCGTACCCCCATACGCCAGATCAGCGCCGCCAACCCCAGAAAGCCCACGCTCATCAGGGGCGAAAGCCACGCCGCCCAATCCGGCACGTAATGCCTGCCTAATAAATAAGAAAGTGGCAGATAATTCACCGCCGCCAGAGGCACGCCGTAAGTAAACAGGTTCCGCAGCCATCCGGCATAAATGTCCATGGGGTGCGCACTTAATTCTACACCGCCATAGCTGAACACATTGAAAATTTCCAGCGATTCTACGGTAAAAAAACTCACCCCCGCCTGAATCATGGAAACCCCCGCATAGGTCAGCGACCCAAACAGTACCGCCGCCACCGCCAGCGCCCATTCCGCCGGGCTCCAGACAATCCCCAGCTTTTTCAGCCCCCACAAAAAGGGAATCAGCCCGTTCAAAAAGCCGCCCATCCGGAAAAACTGAAATTCGCCCCCCAATATCTGCAAAAAGATTCGCCGGGGCCGCAGCATCAGCCGGTCAAAATCCCCGGAACGCACGAATCGGGCCATGGCGTGAAAGCCGTGGCTGTAGCTTTCCGCCAGCCCCATGGCCATGTAGGTCATGCCGTAAAACAGCATCACCTCATACAGCGACCATCCCCCAAGGGAATCAAACCGGGTAAACAGCGCCAGTATACCCAAAAGATGAATGCCGTCCACGAAAAATTTTGTGGTAACCAATAACACAAACTGACCCCGGTATTGGGCCTGTACCCGAAATCCCGTCATCAGGTATCGAAAAAACAGCTTGATTCCGCCCATGTCAACCTCCCGCCAGCACCACCCGGCGCAGACCCTTTTTCACCGTCAGCCGCCCGGCCAGCACGAACACCCCAATCCAGAACCCCTGCAATAACAGCACCTGCCAGCAGTTTTCCGGGGCGATGCTGCCGCAAAACAGCTGGGCCGGCAGATCTACCACCCCGGCAAAAGGCTGCAGCTGCAGCGCCCGGGCGATTCCCTCCGGCATCAGCTTCAGGGGAATGATCTCTCCGGAGAGCACCTCCGCCAGCACCGTCACCGTGCGCACCAGCCCGTCGCTTTTCTGCAAAATCAGAATCAGCGCGTGCACCAGATTCAATATCGCCGCCGAAAGCGCCGCGGCCAGCATCAGCGAAGCCAGATAGGCCGCCGCCGCTGCCGGCGCGGGGGGCTTCATGCCATATCCCCCGGGCAGAATCAGCAGCGCAATGAAAAATTGCGGCACGCTTTTCAGCAGCGTCGGCGCGCACAGATTGGCCAGCGTTCGGGCGTACCACATGGAATACAGGTCGATGGGCCGCACCATTTCATAGGCCACCTTGCCCGACAGCACCGAATCCGCGATTTCCGGCTCCACCCGCCAGGGCAGCAGCCCCAGGGTAGCCTGTCCCAGCCAAACATAAGTAACGGCCTGAGAAAGGGCCATGGGCTGATTCCCGCTGCCGGAGGCGTAGAAGGCCATGAGCACCATCACCCGCATCAGCCCGAACATCATCTGGCAGACGATGCCCGCCCAGGCCGCCGTTCGATATTGAATCAGCGTAAGAAACCGCATGCGGAAAAAAGAAACGTACGTCTTCATGCTTCCCCGCCTCCGGCCAATTCCGCGTACATGTCAGCCACCACCCGGTCGATGGGCGTGCGCTCCAGGGTCATGTCCAAAATGCCGTATTTTTCGCTGATTTCGCCAATAAGCCGCGCCGCCGGCGTGTTTTCCGGGGAAAATTGCACCTCCAGCCGGTTCTGCTTCAGGGAAATTTCCAGTCCCGGTTCCGCCAGCTCCACCTGAATGGGCGGCCTGTCCAGGGTGCAGACCAGCTTCCGTTTCTCCCGCCCCTTGCGCAAAAGGGAAATGTCCCCGTCCAGCAGCTTTTTCCCGCCGCCAATGAGCATCACCCGGCTGCACAGGCTTTCGATGTCGGCCATGTCGTGGGTGGTAAGAATCATGGTCACTCCCTGCTCCCGGTTGATGCGCCGGATGAATTCCCGCACCGCCAGCCGGGTGCCCGCGTCCAGGCCAATGGTGGGCTCGTCCAGAAACAGCACGCTGGGCCGGTGCAGCAGGGACGCCGCCAGTTCGCAGCGCATCCGCTGCCCCAGGCTCAATTGCCGCACGGGCCGGTCCAGCAGATTTCCCAGGTCCAATTCCTCCGTCAATTCCTTCATCTTGGGCCGGAATTCCTCCTGAGGCACCTTGTAAATATCCCGCAGAAGCAGAAAGGAATCCTCCACCGGCAAATCCCACCAGAGCTGACTGCGCTGGCCGAATACCACGCCGATGTTCCCCGCGTGCTTCATGCGCTGCTGCCACGGGCACAGGCCCAGCACCCGGCAATTCCCCGCGTCCGGCTGCAATATGCCGGAAAGAATCTTCACCGTGGTGGATTTTCCCGCGCCGTTGGGGCCGATGTAGCCCACCAGTTCTCCCGGCTGAATTTCAAAGGAAACCCCCTGCAGCGCCTGAATTTTCTTGACGTTTCGCGTAAACAGGCCCTTTTTCGTGCGCAAAACGTAGGTTTTCGTCAGATTTTCCGCTGAAATCACCCTGCGCCACCCCCTTCTCGTCCACTTCTGTAGAAATTTTCAGAAATAAATTTTACCAAAGCACTCTATTAATGTCAAGCAAATAAATCTTGACAGAATGTGACAAAACATCTATAATGATATTTCTCATGAACCTGCAAAGGAGTCGTTTGTATGGAACGCTTCGATATTTTGGATATCTGCCGCCGTCCCCTGGGATATACCCGGGCCCGGGGCGAAAAACTGGCCCCGGGAGAATATCGCAACGGCGCGCAGATCATCCTCACCCGAAAGGACGACCGGGTGATGATTACCCGCCGCTGCCTGGAAAAATCCAGCTACCCCGGCATGTGGGAATTCACCGGCGGGCTTGTGCGCGCCGGGGAAAGCACCCGGCAGGAGTTTAAGTCGTGGGTGAAGTGCAAGGACTACCGGCAGCGGAAAGACCTTGCGGTAAAAAGTGCAGTTGCGCTGGCAAATACAAAGGGTGGCGTTCTGCTGTTTGGCGTGGAAGATGACGGCACCATTACGGGCTGCCCCAAGAGCGACCCGCAGGCACTGATGGAAGCCATCTACG
>OLPR01001161.1_pt1 | contig 22336 bp, 18 predicted proteins | sample 1672761 | NCBI WGS metagenome assembly OLPR01 (sample SAMEA3136721, study PRJEB25190) | human gut metagenome | biome: human gut; feature: human-associated habitat; material: faeces | place: Austria | collected 2013 | reverse complement strand
TTTCGGCAAGGATGCCGAAATAAGGACACACCAAGCTTTGCACGAAGCAAAGCCATCAGAGTGTCCTAAAGGGGATAGGGGTTGAACAAGCACTTTTTGAAAAAAACAGACTTTTTCTACAGTCTGATGCCCCCGTCTTAACGGGGGCATTTTTCCTTATTATATTGACATTAAACCGATGTAATGATACAATTGAAATATAATATAAACCGGAGTGTGAAATTTTGCTATCATCATTAATCGCAACGGTCGATTCACCGACCGATAAAGAACTGATAACACAGCTTTACAATACATATAAGCAATTTATGTACAATATCAGTATGTCGCTCCTCGGAAAGCGTGAAGACGCCGAGGACGCCGTCCAGGATTCGTTTGTGAGGATTATTGACAATCTTGACAAGATAAACAATCCGTATTCCAGAAAAACAAAATCCTATATAACTGTTATCACCAAAAATGTTTGTCTTGATATGATACGCAGAAATCACAACGACGAAGAGCTTGAGGACAAGGATATTCCGTTTGAGGACAGCTATACGGATCTTGAAAACAGCAATGCGACATACGAACAGATTATCAAAAATCTAAAGCAGCTGCCGCCAAGACTGAAAAACATAGCATTCCTGTTTTTCGTACAGCGGCTAAGCCCTAAAGAGATTGGTGAAATGCTGAATATCAACACAAATACGGTTTATGCGTATGTTTCAAGAATAAGAAAAATCCTGCTCGATACAAAGGATGATAATATATGACCAACGATGAAAAAATCGCCATAGCATTAAAAAGCGATTATCTGTCCGAGCTGTCTGTTTTTGAGATGCTCCCGAATTCAAGGATGAGATCCGGATTCGACAGACGGATGAAAAAAATGATAAGCGAATCATATACCGATACCGCAAAAACGGTAAGGCACCGCAGAGTAAAGCTGAGGCTGGCAATTGCCGTGATAATAGCCGCTACTGCCGCTCTGGCAACAGGAGGAACTATCCTGCTGAAGCACTGGGATACGTTTGCGGTCAAGGAAAATGACAAATACTCGGTCATATTGATAAGTGATGCCGAGGATTCGCCTCAGTGTATTACACGGTATTATGAGCCTGATCTCGACAAAACCGCATACGCCACACGGCTTATAGAAAAAACCGAATATGCCTATATTGTCGAATACATAAATAAGCACGGCAAACAGCTGATTTTTACTCAATGTACAAGATCACAGATGGAAAATGCACAGATCGGAACGGAGGATGCACAGATTCCTCCCGAAAAAGTCGAACTGGGGGATAAAAGTGCGATGTATTGCGTTTCCAAAAAAGGTATGGCATTTCTTATGTGGGATAACGGCGAATATATGTTCCATATCACAGCGACCGGTTTTGGCAGGGACGAACTGTTCCGTACCGCAATGTCGATAAAAGAGTTAAGCGCAGATCAAGGCTGAAATTTACCCGATAAAATAAGAATTATAAGCGAGGAGCAACCATGAACAACAGAAAGGCAATTGTATTAAACGATAAATCCGTAAAAACGATCGGAAGAACCTATTTATATAACGATACGCTGTGGCTGGCGTTTTCCGGTGCGGGTGCGGAATTCATTTTCACAGGTAAAAAACTCGAAATCACCGTCACGGGTGACTTTGCATCGACAGCAGGCAATGACGAGAATTATGCAAGGATCGCAATATATGTCGACAATGAACGTGTTGTAGACGATATGCTCGATGAAAAGGAAAAAACGTACAAGGTGCTTGAAAGCGAAAGTGCAGAATGCAGGAATGTAAGGATAATCAAGCTGTCCGAGTGCGCAATGTCAACATTCGGGATAAAGCCCGTTATGATTGCGGAGGATGAAAAGATAGAGCCTGCGCCCGCAAAAAATATAAAGATGGAATTTATAGGCGATTCTATAACCTGCGGATACGGAGTTGACGATCCCGATAAGGAGCATCATTTCAAAACAGCCACAGAAGATGTCACAAAAGCGTATGCGTATAAAACGGCTCTTGCGCTGAACGCCGACTACAGTATGGTTTCGGTGAGCGGCTACGGAATTATTTCCGGCTTTACGAATGACGGGAATAAGATTCCGGAACAGACCATACCGCAATATTATGACAAGCTTGGCTTTTCGTATAATAAGTTTGCGGATAGTATCACGGTTTCGGAAACCGAGTGGGATTTTGAAAGGTACAAGCCGGATATTATAGTTATAAATCTCGGAACAAACGATATGAACTATGCGACAACAGATGAGAGAAAAGCGGAATTCGAAGATGGTTATCTCGATTTTCTGAAGAAGGTACGCTCGCTCAATCCCGATTCCTATATATTCCAGACCTACGGCGTAATGGGAACTTCACTTGAGGAAAATATCGAAAACGTCCGCAGAAAATATATGAGTGAAACAGGTGACGAACGAATCACGTTTATTCCGCTTACGATGCAGGACGAGTATGCTGACGGAATAGTGGCGGACTGGCACCCCAGCCCCAGAACGCACAGTCTGGTTTCCCAAAAGGTCACAGCGGCAATAAAGGAAACTCTCGGTTACAAATAACCGCTCGGCTAAGCCCGACTGCACTGGCATATCCGCATTATTTGAATGTTTGCGGCTGTCAGAACAGACAATTTTCAAAAATGACTTGACATCGGCAACCGATTAAGGTATAATATTTAATTGCATAGGCGCAAGACAGGCACACATCGGTGCCGAGTAATAACAGGAGGAAGAAAGAAATGAAAAGAACATACCAGCCTAAGAAGCTCCAGAGACAGAAAGAACACGGATTCAGAAAAAGAATGTCTACAAGAAACGGACGTAAGGTTCTCGCAAGAAGACGTGCAAAGGGCAGAAAGCACTTAAGCTACTGATTCTGTCAATGAATGAGTATGCAAAGAAATACGTCTGCATAAAAAAGGACAAGGAATTCAGATTCCTGTTCAAAAAAGGTGACAGTATTGTTACCGATGCATTCGTATGCTACGCAAGGGAAAGCAAGAGGCGGGTAAACCGCATAGGAATCGTTACAGGCAAGAAGGTCGGCAATGCCGTAAAACGCAGTCGTGCCAGAAGAGTCATAAGAGAAGCGTTCCGCCTTATTGAACCCCTGCTCCGTGAAAAGACACAAAAAAGATACGACTTTATTTTCGTTGCAAGAGCAAAAACTCCTGCGATGAAATCGACAGAGGTATATCTTTGGATGGAAAAGCAACTGATGAAAAGATATGCCACACCGGCGAATAATCAACCGGACAAAATACAAAAATAAAATGAAATATGTACTTTTATTTTTCGTAAAGATATACAGAATGACTTTGTCAAAATGGCTGCCTCGTTGTTGCCGCTTTACTCCGAGCTGTTCGGAATATGCGATGATCGCACTCCGCCGCTTCGGTGCGGTAAAGGGCAGCTATTTGGCTATACGGAGAATTATCAGATGCAACCCTTTTTCTGAGGGCGGCTATGACTATGTACCCGAACAATTTTATTTTTTCAAAAGGACCAAGCCGTAATATCGGCACTACTAACGGAGGGTGATTTCCATAGATTTCTTATATACCATAATCGGTACGCCTCTCGGCTACATTATGTGGCCTATTTATCTTCTTTTACAGAATTTCGGTTGGGCGATACTGATATTCACTGTAATAGTCAAAATAGCAATGCTGCCGCTTCAGATAAAGCAGCAGAAGAATATGGCGTTTTCTCAGCTGTTTGCTCCCAAGGTAAAGGAAATACAGCAGAAATACCGCAACAACCGTGATAAGCAGGCAGAAGAAATGCAGAAGCTGCAGGCACAGGGCTATAACCCTGCCGGCGGCTGCGGACCTCTTGTTCTGACAATGGTAATACTGTTCGGTGTCATCGACGTTGTATATAAGCCCATGACGCACATGGAGCACCTGTCATCATCGGACATTTCAAGCACCATAACGGTAGCGCAAGAAACCGAATATGCAAAGATATTCTTAAACGAATACAACAAGCAGGATGCCGAGCTTATTTTAAAGTATAAGAACGGCGATAAGGATGCAATTTTCATTTCGGAATCCAACGACGGCACTCAGCTGACGCACGAGTTCAAGGATGACGAGAATTTCAAGAACAATTACACCGATAAGGATCCCAAAACGATCAGCACGGCAGACAGAGAAACCTACGGTTCATTCTCTGCCGAGCAGTACAGTGATTTAACAGGTGATAAGTCAAGACTTACAGCTGAAACAAAGAACAGACTTGCGGCTGTTGCAGGCAAGTACAAGGGTATGCAGATGGAGCTTCTTGCTCTGCAGGTTTATGAGCAGTACCCCGATACGTTCAAGGAAAGCAATATACTTTCAGATAATGTAAAGGACAGACTTGCAGCACTGTCACACAATATGATGTTCTGCGGTCTGAACTTCGGTTCAACACCTAAGCTTGCTTTCGAGCCGCTGATAATCATACCGATATTTGCATTCGTTCTTTCTCTTGTACAGACTGTACTTTCCCAGTATCTCAACAAGAAGAACAATCCCGAAATGGCAAACGCAGGCGGTGCAGGTATGAAGGTAATGCTTTATATCATGCCCTTATTCTCACTGTGGATTTCGTTCAGCGTTCCTGCCGGAGTAGGTTTCTACTGGGGTGTCAACTATGCGCTCGGCATTGTGCAGTCACTGGTAATGCAGAAGCTGTACAGCCCTGAAAAGCTCAGAGCCGAGGCTGAAGAGAAGATGAAGGAAAGAAAGCTCAAGGAAAGACAGGTCACAACGACCGCTGTTGTTACAGATGCCGATACAGGCGAAGAAAAGACCGTAACAAAGACAGAAACACTTTCACAGAAGGAAATCAACAGACGTAAGCTGGCGGCGGCAAGAAAAGCCGATGCCGAAAAATACGGCGAAGAATACCACGAAGAAGACGACGATTGAGAATCGACGGAAAGGACGGACTTATGAAAAAGATATATACAGGTAAGTCACTTGACGAGCTCAAGGCGCTTGCCATATCAGAAATCAAGGAACTCGGCGTTGATGAAGCTGACATAAAGATAACCGTAGTTGAAGAACCTGTCAAGAAGCTGTTCGGCAAGAAGGGCGACTATAAGATAGAGGTTGAATTCGAAACTGTTACCGAAGCCGCTCCTGCTGCTGCCGATGAAACGGCTCCGGCAGAAGCCGCTGAAGCCGCTCCTGCCGTAACAGATGCTGACCACACAGAAAAGGTAGCTATGGCTGCGGCTTATCTTGAAAAGGTTCTTACCGCTCTCGGCGTTGAGGACTTCAAGGTAAACATAATTGAAAAGGAAGACATAACTGTTCTTGATATAGTAGGCGAAAAGCTCGGTATCGTAATCGGCAGAAGAGGCGAAACACTCGACTCTTTACAGTACCTTGCAATTCTTGCAAGCAACCGTCACGATGAGCCTTACTGCCGTATCACAGTTGATTGCAACGGCTACAGGGATAAGAGAGAGGAAACTCTCAAGTCGCTTGCAGAGCGTACCGCTAATAAGGTGCTCCGTCAGGGCAGACGCATTACTCTTGAGCCTATGAATCCTTATGAGCGCCGTATCATTCACAGCAAGGTCGCTGAGATTGAAGGCGTATACAGCAACTCTATAGGTGAAGAGCCTTACAGAAAGGTTGTTATCTCGGCTTCTCAGCCCCACAGAGATAACAACAGAAGAAATGACCGCAAGGGCGGAAGAAGAAACGGCAACGGTGCAAACCGCTCATACAAGCAGAGTACCGGTTTCTCGACTTCTTTTGAAAGAGAGTACAAGCGTTCGCAGACTGCTGTTGAAAATACTGCGTCAGATGCAGGCGAATTCTCTAAGGAAGCGGTTGAAACAGAAAGAAACGCTACGCTTTACGGCAAGATTGAGCTTTAAGACTTGCAGAAATCGACGGTTTTTCAATGTTTTTTACGCAATTTTGAATTATCACACAAGCAAACTTTCAAAATTTGTGCAAAATGACATATTGACAAATCAGCCGACATAGTGTATTATTATAACTGTAATCAGAAACGAGGACGTTTTGAGGGATCAAAGCGTCCTTTTCTTATTTTTCAAAGAACATCTAACGAAAGTAGGAGGAAAAGGAAAATGGCAGAGAAAACTTATGATGTAACGGAGCTGTTCGGCTCGGACGTGTTCAACGAGGCAGTAATGAAGGCACGACTCCCTAAGGCTATCTTCAAGGAGCTGATGAAGGTAATGCACGGTAATGCTGAGCTTACACTTCCAATTGCCGAAGTAGTTGCCAGCACAATGAAGGACTGGGCAGTAGAAAAGGGTGCAACACACTACACTCACTGGTTCCAGCCTATGACAGGTATCACAGCCGAAAAGCACGACAGCTTTATTTCACCTGTAGGTGACGGTACGGTTATTATGGAGTTCTCGGGCAAGGAGCTTATCAAGGGCGAGCCTGATGCTTCATCATTCCCCTCGGGCGGTCTTCGTGCTACATTCGAGGCAAGAGGATACACTGCGTGGGATCCGACATCATACGCATTTATCAAGGATAACACATTATACATACCCACAGCGTTCTTCTCATATTCAGGCGAGGCGCTTGACAAGAAGACACCTCTCTTAAAGTCAATGGACGCTGTATCAAAGCAGGCGTTAAGAATTTTAAGACTTTTCGGCAACACCACGGCAAAGAGCGTTGTTGCTACAGTCGGTGCCGAGCAGGAATACTTCCTTGTTGACAAGAAGACATACGATAAGAGAAAAGACCTTATCTTCACAGGCAGAACACTTTTCGGTGCGGCACCTGTAAAGGGTCAGGAGCTTGAAGATCACTACTTCGGTGTTATCAAGCAGAGAGTAAGCGACTATATGAAGGACCTCGACAAGCACCTCTGGGCGCTCGGCGTTTCTTCAAAGACAAAGCATAACGAGGTTGCTCCCGCTCAGCACGAATGTGCTCCTATCTTCGAGTCTGCAAACCTTGCGGCCGATCACAACCAGCTTATGATGGAAATGATGAAGAAGGTCGCTCTTGAGCATAATATGGTATGCTTACTGCACGAAAAGCCTTTCGCAGGCGTTAACGGTTCAGGTAAGCACGATAACTGGGCGCTCTCAACAGATGACGGTCAGAATCTTCTGAACCCCGGCGATTCTCCTATGGAGAACGCACAGTTCCTGACATTCCTTGTCGCAATCATCAAGGCTGTTGACGAATACGCAGATCTGCTCAGACTTTCGGTAGCTACAGCAGGCAACGACCACAGACTCGGCGCTAACGAGGCACCTCCAGCAATCATCTCTATCTTCCTCGGCGAAGAGCTGAACGATGTTATCAATGCGCTTGTTGCAGGTACAAACGTAGAAGCAAAGCACGCACAGTTCGATATAGGCGTAACCTCACTGCCCAAGTTCCCCAAGGATACAACAGACAGAAACAGAACATCGCCTTTCGCATTTACAGGTAATAAGTTTGAGTTCAGAAGCGTTGGTTCTTCACTCAACATTTCCGGCCCCAACATCGTTCTTAACACAATCGTAGCAGAAGAGCTTGAACAGTTCGCCGATGAGCTTGAAAAGGCCGACGACTTCAAGAAGGCTCTTAAGGAACTGCTCGTAAAGACAATAAAGGAGCACAGCAGAGTAATCTTCAACGGCAACGGTTACGATGCCGCTTGGGTAAAGGAAGCTACAGAGGTAAGAGGTCTGCCTGAGCTTAAGTCTACAGTAGATGCACTTCCGCACTTCCTTGACGAGAAGAATGTCAAGGTGTTCACAAAGCACAAGGTATTCACAGAAGTTGAAATGCACTCAAGAACAGAGATTCTGCTTGAAAACTACAGCAAGACCATCAATATAGAGGCTCTGACAACAGCAGAGATGGCTACAAAGGAAATTCTCCCTGCCGTTATGGCTTACGAGAAGCAGGTTTGCGATGTACTTCTGTCAAAGAAGAACGCAGGCGTTGCTTATAACCTTGAGCAGTCTATCGCAAACAAGATCGATTCTCTTGCTGAAAGTCTGAACTCCAAGATAGCAGAGCTTGACAGCGCAATAGTTAAGGCACAGGGCATTTCGGATGTTTATGAAGCCGCTAAGTGCTACCACGATGAAGTATTTGCTACAATGCAGAGCCTTCGTGCTGTTGCAGATGAGCTTGAAACGATCGTCGGTGAAAAATACTGGCCCTTCCCGACTTACGAGGAGCTTCTGTTCAACGTATAATTATAGAGATACGCTTTTAAAAACGGCTTAGAGGGATTTTACCCTTTAAGATAATCTGCACCCTTTTCCTATGGCTATGGCACTTCGGTGTCATAGCCTCTTTTCTTTGTAAAAATCTATTCAAAACAGCGATATTTACCGATTTTTCGTCATATTTTCACATTATACGCTTTACAAATCAGTAAAAATGGGGTATACTGTAACAGTCAGATTGAATCGACAAAGTTACGAAAGGAATTTAGCAAATGACCGAATATAACGATATACTATACATTGTAGTACCCTGTTACAACGAAGAAGAGGTACTTCACGAAACGTCAAAGCGGCTTAAGGAAAAAATGACAACTCTTATCAACGACAGAAAAATATCCGACAAGAGCCGTGTGTTATTCGTGGATGACGGAAGTAAAGACAGGACGTGGGAGATAATCGAGGAACTTCACGAAGGCGATGATTTGTTTTCGGGACTTAAGCTGTCACGCAACAAGGGTCACCAGAACGCCCTTCTTGCAGGCCTTATGACAGCAAAGGACCTTGCGGATATATCAATTTCAATGGATGCAGACCTGCAGGACGATATAAACGTGGTTGACAAGTTTGTAGACAAGTATCACGAAGGCTGTGACATAGTATACGGAGTACGTTCTTCAAGAAAGAAGGACACTGTTTTCAAGCGTGGAACAGCAGGAATGTTCTATAAGCTGATGCGGCTTCTCGGTGTTGATATAATCGACAACCACGCCGATTACAGACTTATATCGAAGCGTGCGCTTGAAGCGCTGTCACAGTTTAAGGAGGTCAATCTGTTCCTCAGAGGCATAGTAAAGCAGATAGGCTTCAAGAGCGACATAGTATATTATGAACGCAGTGAGCGTTTTGCCGGAGAATCGAAGTATCCGCTTAAAAAGATGCTTGCTTTTGCGTTTGACGGTATCACCAGCTTTTCGGTAAAGCCGATAAGGCTTGTTACTGTAGTCGGATTTTTAGTTTTCCTTGTCAGCGTAGTGATGATAATATACGCTATTGTGCAGAATTGCCTTGGAAATACCGAAGCAGGCTGGAGCTCGCTTATGTGCTCGATATGGTTCTTAAGCGGACTTCAGATAATGGCGCTTGGCATTGTCGGTGAATATATCGGAAAGATTTATACCGAAGTAAAGGCAAGGCCGAAATATATTATAGACAAATTTATAAACAAGCAATAAGAAAAGAGCCGTCGGACAGGAAAAGACCGACGGCTCTCAGCGTGTCGGAAAAGTATTTTTCGACACGCTGCAGACGTTGAGAAATACACGCAGACAAGGAAACCGCTCCGACAGGCGTACAAAGGTACGTCAAGGAGCGGTTGACGCTGTAAGCAAAAATGCTTTCACACAGCCGTTTTTTACGGCTGTGTGAAATTCTTTTTATTTATCAGATTTTTAGTTTGCGCCGGTTTACTTTCCTGCATTTTTGCGGTGCGTGGGTTTATCAATAGTCTGTGAGCCGTCGGACAGAAAAAGACCGACGGCTCTTTGATTTACTTCTTCTTTGAAATTACTTTTTTCAGCTTTTTTCTGCCGTATTTAAGTGACGGGAATGCCTTGTAAAGACGTTTATGCTTTGCTTTAAGGTCGGACAGCTTTTCGTTAAGCTCGTTAAAGCGTGCTGTAAGCTCCTCCCTGCGTTCCGAAGCGTTGCCCTTTAATTCACTCAAGCGTTCCGAATTACGTTGTTTAACGCTGTCTGAGGCTGTTTCCAGCTTAGCTTTGAACATATCCGCCTTTCTTTGCATTTCTTCCGCCGTGATTCTGTGTTCCTTTGTAAATTCCACAGCCTGCGCAGTCTTATCGGACAGATCTGAACCGATAGCGTCGGATACGGCGGTAAGCTGTTTTTCAAGGTCGTCTATAAGCCTGATTTCGTTTCTCAGCTTCTTTACCTCGGGGAAGGTCAGTATAACGTCCGTTATTATTGCCGCATAGAACAGGCACAGTGCCGCTATGCCGACAGGCTTCCAGATAAGCCCTACGGCAAAAGCTATCGCAGGCTGTACCACCTTCATTATAAGCAGGCAGGCAAGCCCCCACACGACCGTGAACTGCGGACAGATGTAACCGCCGATGTTGAACTTCTTGTCGCTGTAGTCCCACCAGCGTCTGCCGAATAGTTTATCAAGCACAAAGCCCGTTATAAATTCAAGCACGGTCGTAAGAACGGCAGAGCCTGCAAAAAGCAGCAGCCATGAATCTTTAATCGGTGTAAGGCAGACGATGACCGTTATCAGCCCGAAGCCGTATATAGGACAATAAGCGCCGTGCAGCATTCCACGGTTCACAAATCTTCCGTGCCGCACAGTTGCAAAGACAACCTCCCCGCACCAGCCGGCAAACGAGTATATTGCAAAATAGAACAAAAGGTTGTAAAAGTACTCCATTATTACCTCGCAGTTTTTTATTATATTATACCCCGATTTTGCCTACAGGTCAACCTCATATAAAAGCAAAACGAGGTAAAACAAATATCCGCCGACCGTTTTCGAACCGACGGATATATTTCTGTTCTTTTGACAGCATTACTGCTGTTCTACTTCTGTATTCTTTCCTACAAGCACAGCTATCGCTCCGCCTACAATAAGGGCTGCTACACCTGCGAGCGTTTCAAGGTTGAAGCCGAAGCCGTCAGGGAACACAGCATACAGCGAACCTATTACAAGTCCCATAATTGCACTGTAAACAAGCAGAGAATAGCGTTTCATAAGCGCCGAAATCAGCTTTGCACCGAATACAATGCCGATAAACACACCGATAGCTGTCGGTATCAGTATCATAAAGTCAAGGCTCTTTATCGCACCGATGACCGTGGTGTATAAACCGAGCAGTACCATTACAAACGAACCGCTGACACCGGGGATTATCATAGCTACAGCCGCTACGGTAACTCCGAGCAGAAGCGTTATGAACAGCACAGGATTCATCTTATAGGTATAGGTGAAGCTGTCGGTCTGTATTGAATCAATATCAGTGCTTTCGGGGAGAGTAAGCGTAATGCTCTCACCCTTTGCGATAGCGCTGTTTTCCGTTCCTGTGAGGACGGTAGTATCGGCTGAGGATTTCTTTACAACACAGCCGGTAAGTTCTCCTTCTACCTTGCCGTTGACCTTTAACTGCCAGTTTGATTTAATATCATAAGAGCCGTTGTTTGTGATAGTCACCGTGCAGTCGGTAGCGTTATGAACAGCATTGACAGTGAAGCTCTCGTTCTGGGGAAGCTTATTTATATAAGTCATTCCTACCACCAGCGCAAGTGCGGGAATAAATGCAAAAAGGCATTTCGGCGTGATTTTTCTGCCGCCGACGGTCATATTCCTGTAAATGAGCGGGATACTGCCGATGATAAGTCCCATAAAGAACATATTCGTTGCCACAGGGAAGTTATCAAACAGCCACGTTATCACAAACGAAAAGCCGAGTATACCGATAACGGCGCCGATTCCGAAAAAGACGATGAATCTGATGTTCTTTTTGATAGCTGACAATTTCAACGTCAGCACGTCTACCACCTTGTCATACACGCCGAAAACCACCATCATAGTTCCGCCGCTTACACCCGGTATAACATTTGCCACGCCGAATACGATACCGTAAACGATATTCAGTAAATGTGAGATCATATTTACTCCTTACTTATGTTCTTATTTGTTGAGGTATTTCTTTATCTGAAGCCCTGCGGGAAGAGCGACTCCTGCAAGCACTGCTACTATGCTTGCAAGCGGATTCGGCACCGCAAAGCCAAACAGCGAGTTTATAAACGGAATATACGGCAACAGTACCGATGCTGCCGATGTAACCGCTACTGTAACCGTCATATATTTCGGTATTGCTCCGTTTTTGAATGCTCCTGTACGTTTGTCTGTGACAACAAGACACATTGCGCCAGTCATAACCGTGAGAAGTGTAAGCATTACCGATGAAACCTGCTGTGCTGACATAACCCCTCCTGCAAGAGTGAGGAACAGAGCGGATATTGCACCGCAGATAAGTCCGCAAACAGCACTTCTTATAAAGAATTTCTTATCCGGCTTTCCCTGCGAAATGAAGCCCGACGGGGTCATATTACCCTTAATATCCGATTTTACGTTTCTGAAGCCGGTACAGCAAAGAGGTATCACTGCCGCTGTAAGAACAGCCGCAAGCATAGGGGTAATTATACCGTATCCCGTTATCATATCGGCAAGAGAAGTGCAGGCAAACGCTATAAGCGTTGACAGGAGAATAAATATACAGCGTTTGATGTTTCTGTGAAGCTGTCTTGCCTCTTTTATCATTTCAACGACCGATGAGAAATTATCGTCACGGACGATAAGCCCACTCGCCTCATAAACGCTTCCTGTCGTATTTTCGAGCGATGTTATGCCGAGATCCGCATGGGCAACAAGGTCGTAATCGCTGTCGCTGTAACCCACAGTTGCTACTGTTTCGCCCGCTTCCTTAAGCTTTTCTATAATATCCACACGCTGAGCCGCATTTACACGGCAGAATATCTCAGCCTTCTTATAATCAAGCGGTTCTCCCGTTACAGCACATTCTGCTATTTCATCTCCGGAAATCATTCCTGCGTCTGAAAGTCCTATTTTTTTGCCCATTGAACTTGCTGTTTCGGGGCTGTCAGAGGAAGTCAGTACAAGCCTTACTCCCGCTCTTTTGCAGCCTTGCAATGCAAGAGGTATCATATCTCTTGTCGCATTCATAAAAGACACAAGCCCCATATAATTATATTGCACTGCGTAAAGGCTCTTGGGTATTTCTTCGCCCTCAGGTATTATATAATACGCAACCGTCCACACTTCAAGTCCACGTTTTGCAAGAGCCGCCGCACGAGCGGTTATTCTGAACATCTCTTCAGGGCTCATATTGCAAAGGCCTGTCACCTTTTCTACAGCGCCCTTTACGCACACAAGATGAGTTCCGCCCATATTATAGATATTTCCGCCTATTCTGTCGGCATCGTTATAAGGAAACTGTGCTGTAAGTTCGTTTCTTTTTACCGTTGCCACATCGGTTCCGCCCAGAGCCGCATTAAGCAGGAATGCCTGCTCTGCAAGTGTCGGTTCATCCTTATCGCACGCAAGCACCGTTACCGTTGTCATAAGGTCTGTATCCTTGCTGTATACTCCTGCGACCTCAAGTGTATTAGGCGCTACAACAGCGGATTTATCAATGACAAGCACGGACAGGCTGTTGAGCTTTTCGGGAACGGTAAGATTTTTTATGACAGCCCCCTTTAGCTCGGCACGGCGTACAAAATTCATATTGTACATTCTTATATACAGCTCTACAAACGGCATAAACATACATATAAGCCAACCGCAAGCACTTACGATAACACCTGTTACATTGTCTGTTCTTCCTGTTAAAATCTGTGACAGAGTGCCGATAACACAAAGCAGTATTGCCGCTACCGCAAGCGGAAGCCTCAGCTTGACGCAGGTTTTCTCATAGCGTGAGAAATTCGGATCTGCCGCTTTTCCGTGCTTTTCACCTTGTCTTGCTCTGTATGTATCTTCACCCGTTGCCACTACTCTCGCTACAGCAGAGCCGTTAAGCACTCTTGTACCTGCATATATACAGCTTTTCTTAAGTCCGGTCGCCTTCGGGTCCGCACCGTCATGCTTTTGCACAGGGGTATTGTCACCTGTAAATCTGCTCTCGTCAACTGTAAGTCCGACATACTCAAGTATATGTGCGTCCGCAGGAACTATTTCTCCTCCCTGAACAATTATTATATCATCCGGAACAAGCCCCGACGCAGGAATAAGCTGTAATATCCCGTCACGCACCACTCTGTATTTCATCTTTGCGGACAGGGTACGGTTACGGATATTTTCGTTATTTTTCTGACATATCACACAAAGCGTAACCGTCTGTGCTATCGCCATTATTATGCACATTATGCCTGTGACATACTGCGACAATGTAAATATCTGAAGTAAGCCTGAAATCAACAGCAGAACTGCCGTGGGGTCAAGCAGGTAGTGATACGCTTTGAAGCTCTTGTCTTCGGTTTCTGTAAAAATATTATTTCCGTACATATTGAGATTATCAGAGGCTTTCTTTTCGCTGAGTCCATTATAATCTCCCTTGAAATTTAAAAACTGTGCCATATTTCTCTTTTCTTTATCTGTCGTTTTATTTCCCGTTCCGAACCGTCTGCGGCGGTTCGGATAAACTTTCCTATTTTATATTATCTCATAATTCAAGCGAAAAATCAAGAGCCTTGAAACATACGCAATAATATCACAACCGTAATTTCGCATTAAAATGACGATTTCACAATACTTTCACCGTTTTGTAAAGTTTTTGTAAAACTCTCTAAGGTTTCTTTAAGGCAAAAGAGTTATCATTACAGCACAGACAAAGAACAACACCCAAAAGAAACCGAAAGGAATGAGATAAATGGATAAAAGCATTTTTAAACGTCACGAGCTTAAATATCTTGTGAGCGCTGAGCAAAGGGAGTTTATCGAAAACGAATTCGCACGGTATATGATTCCCGACGAACACGGCGAAAGCACGATATGCAACATCTACTATGATACCCCTGACTTCAGGCTTATACGAAGATCGCTTGAAAAGCCCGTTTATAAGGAGAAGCTAAGGCTTCGCAGCTACGGTACTGCGTCAAAGGACGAAAAGGTTTTTCTTGAGTTGAAGAAAAAATACAAGGGCATCGTCTACAAGCGCCGTATATCGCTCAACTGCGATGAAGTGCAGGAGATTCTCGAAAACGGAGAAAGACTTCCCGAAAACAGCCAGATAGCAAAGGAGATCAACTATTTTCTTGACTTTTACGGGGACATTTTCCCTGCTGTCTATCTTTGCTACGACAGAACGGCATATTTCGGAGCGGACGATTCGGATTTAAGAATTACGTTTGACCGCAACATACGTTGGAGAACGGAAGATATCGACCTTAAAGTCGAGCCGTACGGCGAACAGATCCTTGACAGAGGATATTCGCTGATGGAAATAAAAGCGGTAGGCTCGATGCCTTTATGGCTGGCAGAGCTTCTTGCACAGGGCGGTATAAAGCAGAAATCGTTTTCAAAATACGGAATGGCATATATGACAATGCTCAGACGAAGCATGGGCATAAGAACAAAAAAAGTAAAAAGTGAGGTAACAGTAAATGTTTGATACGGTAATACAAGGAATTTTCAGCAGTACGGCTGATATAACACTGGGCGGCTTTCTTATCGGCGTAGGCTCGGCACTGGTACTCGGAATAGCGATGGCTTTTATGTATATGTACAAAAACAAATACACAAAGAGCTTTGTTATCACTCTTGCCACACTTCCTGCGATAGTCAGCATAGTGATTATGATGGTGAGCGGTTCGATAGGCGCAGGCGTTGCGGTAGCGGGAACCTTTTCTCTTGTAAGATTCCGTTCTGTACCGGGTACGGCAAAGGAAATAGGCTCAATATTTCTTGCAATGGCGGTAGGACTTGCGTGCGGAATGGGCTATCCGCTGTATGCTCTTATCTTTGCGGTGATAATGGGAGTTGCAAACATAGTGCTTACCGCTACCCCCTTCGGAGAATCAAAGAAAAACGAGCTTGACAGGGTACTGCATATAACTGTTCCGGAGGACCTTGAATATGCGGGAATATTTGACGATATATTTGTAAAATACTTAACGCAGTACAAAATGATTCAGGTAAAAACAACGAATCTCGGCAGCCTCAACAAGCTGACCTATAACATCACGCTCGGCAAGGCAGGCTGTGAAAAGCAGATGATAGACGAGCTCAGATGCAGAAACGGCAATCTTGAAATAAACATAACTTCTCAAAGTACAGACGGCAGAGAACAGCTCTGAAAAACGTTATGATACGAAAGGCGGTAATTTTATGAAAAAGAAAATCTTAGCTGTAACAATTGCTACAGCGCTTATAGTTTCATGCTTTACATCGTGCGATAACAACACATCGTCGGATTCACAGGCATCACAGGCTGAAAGCAGTACGACCGTCAGCGCTGACAGCACTTCTTCAGCCACAGATATAAGTTCGGCATTGGACAGTAAGACTTCTGACAGCGGTTCTGACAGCGATAAACAGCTTACAGCGGACGATATGTTCTCTGACCGTGATCTGTCGGGCGATTACTCGGAATGCACAGATATAACTCTCAGTGACAGTACGGCAAGCTGTTCGGACAGTTCTGTAACAGTTGCAGACGGCTCGGTCACAATAACCAAAGCCGGAACATATAAGCTCAGCGGAACATTCACGGGTCAGATAATCGTAAATGCCGGCGACAGCGATAAGGTACAGCTTGTGCTTGATAACGCAAGCATCGCTAAAGAGGGAAGTGCGGCACTTTATATTATAAATGCCGACAAGGTATTTATAACAACGGTAAAGGGAACAGAAAACACGCTTTCAAGCACGGGCGAATTTGCTTCATCAGATGATGCAACAAACGTTGACGGTGCGATATTCTCAAAATCGGATATAACCTTCAACGGCAGCGGTACTCTGAACGTAAAGTGCGAAAGCAAGCACGGCATTGTAACAAAGGACGACCTCAAGATAACGGGCGGAACATGTAACATCACCTCCGCATCACAGGGTCTTTCGGGCAAGGACAGCGTAAGAATCGCAGGCGGTAATATTACCGTTACATCCGGAACGGACGGAATACACAGCGAAAACACAGACGATACCGAAAAGGGATATGTATATATTTCCGGCGGTACGCTGAACATCACAAGCGGCAATGACTGCATTGATGCATCGGGTACGGTTGACATAAAGGACGGAACATTCACCTTTAAGGCAGGAGGCGGTTCGTCCGAAAAGACAACAGGCGACAGCACCGAGTCATATAAGGGTATAAAGGCTGACGGTGTGCTGACAATATCGGGCGGTACGTTTGATATTGATACGCTTGACGATGCAATCCACAGTAGCGCAGACGTTACGGTATCGGGCGGTACGCTTGACATAAGCACTGGCGACGACGGCATTCACTCCGGCAACAACACGGTTGTCAGCGGCGGCGAGATAAATATCGCAAAATGCTATGAAGGTCTTGAAGGTCAGACGGTAATGGTCAGCGGCGGCAAGGTAACACTTACGTCATCAGACGATGGAATCAATGCCGCAGGCGGCGACAATCAGGGCGTGGGCGGAGGCTTCGGCCCCGACTCATTCTCAGCCGACAGCGAAGCTAAAATCACCATAACGGGCGGTGAAATACACGTCAATGCAAGCGGCGACGGACTTGACTCGAACGGCGATATTGAAATATCGGGCGGTACGGTTTATGTATACGGTCCTACAAGCAATGGTAACGGCTCGCTTGATTATGAAAATAACGCTGTGATAACAGGCGGTACGGTAATTATGGCAGGCTCAAGCGGTATGGCTATGAACTTCGGATCGGAGTCAACGCAAGGTTCGATACTTGCAAGCACAGGTAACGCAAGTGCAGGAACTGCAGTAAAGCTCACCGATTCAAGCGGAAACGTAATTGCAGAGTTTACACCCACTGTATCGTTCCGGACAGTTGTAATAAGCACTCCGGATATTACTTCTGACGGAACATACACACTTACGGTAGGCGACAGCACGCAGGAGATCACCATGTCCGGCTACATCTACGGCAGCGGAATGAGCGGAGGCTTCGGCGGAGGTCAGCACGGAGGAAACGGCGGATTTGGCGGAGGTAACCGTCCCGGCGGTAATAATTATGGCGGCTTTGCCGGAGGCAATCCTCCCGATATGAACGGTGGTCAGACAGCCACCGCATAAGACAGCAAGTAAAATCAATATATACCTTACAGTGAAAATCCCTCCGGACTTTTGGGTTCGGAGGGATTTGCTATTATTTTAGTCTGGTATAATGTGGTCTTTGCCTTCAAAGACGGGAAGGAAGTCACGATAAAGGGATAACGACACAACTAAAACAGGTCGCTTTGACGGAGATTAACCATCTTGGCGACCTGTTTTTTCATTCATCTTTTGTCAGAACTTTCTTCTGCCAGCATCTTTTCCCGCATTTTGGGCATTTCATGTACCGTGTGGTATTCATATGTATGGCAAAGGCCGTTTTCAATAGAGATGACGGCTTATATATATGACCACATTCAGCACACTCGTAATAACCGGTTTTTACTTCAATTCCAAGACCTATTAAAGCCGCTGCCACCACGATTACGCATCCGGACACGATTAAAACGACAGCGAGCGGATCATTCTCGCCATTTTTCAGCGCAATAATAGTTCCAGCTATTATCATGGCAAGACTTGCAACCACTCCGACTACTACAATATACGCTTCGCTGCGAAGGAGCCTTTTAGCGTATTTTTCATTTTCAGACTTTAAGCCAAGAATGACTTCCTCGGATTTTGCATTATAATCTTCCATCGTGATATGCTCGCCTGACAGGAGTTCATTCACATTGATTTTCAGAAGCTCACACAGCTCCAGCATGATCCCGGAATCCGGCATCGACTTTCCGGTTTCCCATTTTGATACTGCCCGGTCACTGATTCCGAGCTTCTCGGCAAGGACTGCCTGAGTCATGCCTTGTTCCTTTCTGCAGGATGCTATGAATTTTCCAATTTTGATCTGCTCCATATCTGGCACCTCCTTTCAGGTTTTAGCATAGTCGGTATCATCATGTTTTTACACGAACCGGTGGTTGATTTCAAACAACTCCACTACTGGTTGAGCTGTCATTGTCCCGTCCCACGCCCCTTTATTTGCCCGTTTCTTAAGCCTTATTCTTCGTAAGGTTCAATCAGCTGTTTTCCCGAGTCTGTCACCTGATAATACTTATCGTTTTCCGTATCAACCATAAGTACCGGAATAACTCCGCTGTCGAGAACAGTGCCGTCTATGTAATAGTGAGATTCTCCATCGAAATAAATGTCGTGGAAGAACTTGTCGCCGGATATTTCGGCGGTGCCGACATGACCTGCGACTACTTTCATATCAAGCCCCTCGATTTTGCCGGTTTCAGCGGGATATTTTGAGGTGAATACATCTTCTGATGTTTCCCATTCCCACATATCACCCGCTTCTTCATCAATACCGGCGTGAACGAAAATCGTGTTTCCCTCTACATAATACAGCGGAAGGGAAGAAAGCCAGTTGATATACTCGTCATCATCGCTCTCATCCTCCCATTCTTCTATACGGGCATATACTGAATTGTTGCTTATGGTTGACGATCCGTTGACTACCCATTCATCGTGGTTGCCGAGCAGAGCAATAATTCTGTCCGAACCGAAACGTTCCCGGAGCCTCATTATCCTGTCCAGAACACCACGGTTATCCGGACCGCCGTGGATATAATCGCCGAGAAGAACGAGCTTCGCCTTGCCCTGTTCTATATCATCGAGAACAAGCGAAAGTGCGTCCTCAAATTCCGCAAGGCAACCGTGGATATCACTCATACAGTAAATTATCATTGTAAACTCCTTTCACGAGCCGCATTCTTTATCGTAAGAGTATATGCAACAGCATATAAAACACTTATAGCCTGTTGATATGCTCCGCCTTCTTCATTCGGATTAGCTTTGCCTCTTACCGCAATATAATTTGCCTTGGAACAGTAACTATCTTCGGTTCGTTTTTGGGCATATAGAACTCTTTATATTCTTTCTTAAAATCAAACGCCATATGTATTCACTCCTTCGATAACATCTAATTCACTGTCTGCTATATTGCCGACAGTCGAGTTACCGGATTAGACAACATCTAAATTACTTGCTCAAACTTAGTTTGCACTCTTAATAACATCTATCCTGGCACCGCAACCCTTGAAATTGAAACCACGCACTCCACATGGCACGAACGAAAACCCAACGTTCTGCTGCGGCATTTTTTTGAAGCGTACTTCCTTTGCTGATATTTCAGATGATGTCACTAATAACGCTATATTTGTATCTTATTTCTCATCCTAGTCAAACCTATCTTCTATCAACCGAATTGCACTATTTAAAAAAGACTTCAATTGATCTTCTTTTCTATCATCTAAACCATAATATTCATCTATAGGATAAGGTGGCGCAAGTTTGTACATTTCCTTTATCTTATATATATCCATTACACTATCAAGCCATATTTTCATTTCATCTAGTTTAAATATACCTGAAGTACGATCATTTAGATTAGCATAATATATCGATGGATAATCATTGTTCAATTTCCAAGTGCCCTTCCCCTTCGTATTGCCACTACCATTAAAGTATTTAGGTACAGGCATTAAATTTGAGAATGAATACATTAAGTCAAAATATCTGTCAAACAGCGACTTTAAATCATTATATCCATCAAAAATTTCATTTAAATGATTAAAAATCAACCACAACAAATCATTATCTGGTATTTGCACATTAAATTTCAATTTTATCAATTTTGCTTTGCAAAAATCTTTGAACGGAACAAATGCATTAAATATCGTATCCGCAGATTCTGGAATATCTTCACCATACATTTTTTTGTATGTCTTTCTTACAATTTCTGATGAATCAACTTCAACACTAGGGGAAATTCTATACAATATAGCAGCTCTTATGCCATATTCATTTTTAAGTCCCGGATTAATAACGGGAATAAGATTAACGATTTTGTTTTTTAGAATATCTATTTCTTTCATAACGTCACCTCCATTTTATAAATAAAAACATATCTTCCGTTTTTACTTGTAACATCTAATCCATTGCCTGCTATACAGCTAACAATTGAGCTACCAGATTATACAATATCTATGTTACTCAAACTGAGTTTGCACCATAGATGACATCTATTCCGCCCATCACACCACTTCCGTACACCCGACCTACATCTCGTGTATCGCTGTGAAACTGCTGCCACCGCAAACATATTACCCTATACGCCAAACCAACATATCCTGCCAAAACAGCACAGCCTGCCCAACACGCACAAACCGCACCGTTAAGCCGCATACCCCGATTTACTTCGCTTTTCTCGGCATCGAAACCACATACTCCACATGGCACGATTGTCCAACAAAAAACATACTCACCCCCTATTATACAAGGAAATGGTGGAACGCACTTTTTCCCTTAAAATCTATTGGTTCGAGCCTGTGATAACCTTGAATTGCCCTATAATTTGTATAGGCAAAAAGGGTAAAGCTCTGTTCCTTAAACTTCATTTTTCATGTCATCCCTACAAACTGGAAGTTAACTAATGGATGCCATTTTATCAGTCGGCCATGATCTCCTAAGAGCCACATAGGAGATTAAAAAGTTTGCAAGCCAGCCAACCGGTACCGCAAGCCAGACAAAGGCAATTCCGAAACGTGGTGCACAGATTAGGGCAACGGACAGACGAATCGCAAGATTCACTATGTTTGCAACGAGGAACGGACGCATAATTCCGAGACCGCGAAGAACTCCATCGGTTGCCATCTTGATACCCATGAAGATGAAAAAGTAACCAAGCCACCTCATATAATCACCGGACACCTGATAGGCAAACGCCGTTCCGTCTTTTCCTAAGAACAGTGAGGAGATCTGCGTATGCAGCGCTTCAATGGTCACAAACGCAATGACCGCAAAGCACAGATTCAGCACCAGTGCAGCATGGTAGCCTTTTTTGATACGATCAATTTTCTTTGCACCAAGATTCTGGGAAACATACGGCGAAACCGCATTGCCGATGGATACAAAGATCAATGAAAAAACATTTTCAACTCTCATCGTTGCTGCATACCCGGCGAGTGCCTGTGTACCGAAAGGATTTACCACTGCCTGCACAATCATCATACCGATGGACACTGTGGACTGCTGTAAAACCGACGGCACCGCAATGCGAAGCATGGAATACAGCTCCTGCCGATCAAACCTGTTAAAGGGGCTTTTATATTGCTTCATCCGTGCAAAGAAAATCAAAAACGAAAACACTGCGGAAATTCCCTGTGCAATCAGGGTTGCAATAGCCGCACCGAACACACCGAGACCTAGCCCGGCTACCATCCAAAGATCCATTAAAATATTCAGGATGGACGAAAAAATCAGCAGTCCCAGCGGAATTTTGGATTCGCCGATTGAGGTGAACATGGTAGAAAGAATGTTATACATAAACAGAAACGGAAAGCCCACAAAATAGACCCGCAGAT
>OLPR01001160.1_pt1 | contig 22340 bp, 20 predicted proteins | sample 1672761 | NCBI WGS metagenome assembly OLPR01 (sample SAMEA3136721, study PRJEB25190) | human gut metagenome | biome: human gut; feature: human-associated habitat; material: faeces | place: Austria | collected 2013 | reverse complement strand
CATGTGCGCCGTAATCCGCGCGGTGGACGAGCATCAGGATCTGCTACGCATCGCGGCCTCGTCCGCGGGAAATGATCATCGTCTGGGCGGCAACGAAGCGCCGCCGGCGATCATTTCGATGTTTGTCGGCGATGACATCGCCGCGATTCTCGACGCGATCGAGCATAAGGCGGATTTCAATCCCGACGATATGGGCATGATGGACGTCTGCCTCGGCACGATTCCGAAGTTTAAGCGCGACGCGACCGACCGCAATCGCACTTCGCCGTTCGCGTTTACCGGAAACAAGTTTGAATTCAGAATGCCCGGTTCGTCGTTCTCGATTTCGGGACCGAATACGGTGATGAATACGATTGTCGCAGACGTTCTGAAGCAGTTTGCGGACGAGCTCGAAAGCGCGGAGAGCTTCGACTATGCGGTAATGCATCTGATTCGCCGTACGATTCGCGAGCATAAGCGCATCATCTTTAACGGCAACAACTATACTTCCGAATGGGTTGAGGAAGCGCGCCGCCGCGGTTTGGTGAATTTCGATAACACGGTCGATGCGATGACCCACCTCGCGGACGAGAAGAACATCGAGCTGTTTGCGCGCCACGGCATTTACACCGAAACCGAGCTGCGCTCGCGGCAGGAAATCTTGCTCGAGGAATACGTAAAGGTCGTTCACATTGAGGCGCTGACCATGCTGGACATGGTTCGCCGCGAAATTCTGCCCGCCGTTTCGCATTTTACGAGCAATCTCGGTGCGGCGGCGAAGGCGAAGATGGACTTGAATATCCCCGCCGATTACGAAATCGGCACGCTTTCCCGCCTTTCCAAATTGATGACGAAGATGTACGAGGGCGCGGAAAAGCTGAACGAAGCGCTTGAAAACGCGCCGGCGGACGACGCACTGGAAACCGCGCGCTACAGCCGCGATCAGGTGCTTCCGGGAATGCGCGCGCTGCGTGAAGCGGTCGATTCCGCAGAGCTGATCACCGGCGCAAAAGACTGGCCGTACCCGACGTACGGAGAGATGCTGTTCAGCGTCATGTAAGCAAACAGAGAGGAATAGAGAATCATGATTACGACGATATCGCTCAATCCCAGCATCGATCGAACGGTCAATGTCGAAAAATTCGTGCCCGGCGGGCTGAACCGCGTCGTCAGCGCGCACAGCGTCGCAGCGGGCAAGGGTATCAACGTCGCGCTTACCGCATCGGCGCTGGGCGTCGCGAGCGAATGCATCGGTTTTATGTATCGCGAGGGCTCGAAGCTGTTTGAAAAGCGGCTGATGGTCGGCGGCGTTGAATACAATTTCGTCTGGTGCGACGGCAGCGTCCGCACGAACGTCAAGGTGTTCGACCAGTCGACCGGCACGATTACCGAGATCAACGAATCCGGCGCGCGCGTTTCGGAGGACGATCTCAAGCGTATGACCGATTTGGTCGCGCTGCACGCGGAGAATACGGATTACCTCGTGCTCGCGGGTTCGCTCCCGCCCGGATGCCCGCCGGATTACTATCGAACGCTGATTCAGACCGTCGAGGGGCTCGGCTGCCGCTGCGTACTGGATGCGGATGGCGATCGGATGCGCTACGGTCTGGAGGCTTGCCCGTTCATGATCAAGCCCAATCGCTATGAACTTGAACTGATGACCGGCAAAAAGCTGAATTCACTTAAGGAAATCCGCGATGCAGCGCAGAAGTATCTGGATATGGGCGTGTCGGTCGTCACGGTGTCACTTGGCAGCGAAGGCGCGCTGATTACCGACGGCGACGAAACGCTGTATGCGCCGAAGCTTGCGCTCGATGTGAAATCCACCGTCGGCGCGGGCGACGCTATGGTTGCGGGACTTACCTGCGGATTCATCGGAGATAACGAGCTGGAGGACGCGTTCCGAATGGGCGTTGCCTGCGCCTCCGCGCGCTGCGCCACAGAAAGCTATCGCGTGATCGACAAAACCGAATACAAACGCCTGCTCGATCAGGTCAAAATCGAGCGCGTGTAAAACGAAAACCGCCTCAGAAAGGGGCGGTTTTTGCAAAAATGAAAGGAGAAATTCGCCTGCGCATTTGAAATGAAAGAATGAAAAACTGCTCGCGGCGCTCCCCAAGTCGATCGCCGCGAGCGTACGGAGAATTTATGAAACGTATATCCGAAAGGAGCGTGCAAAATGATCCCCTATCAGGCTTTTATGAAAAACGCCGCGCTGCGTAAGAACGTGTTCCGGCCGAACGGCGAAAATGATCACGAGCATTGCGTGATGTGCGGTGCGAAATTCTCATTGCGCGAAGGCGACCTTCACGCGGGCTTCACGACGCTCGATGGCGCGCACTGGGTTTGCCCGGAATGCCTGAACGCGTATCGGGATGAATATCGCTGGACGGTGCAGGATTGAACGGTTTCAGCCTTCATATTCAATCTGAATCTCAAACGGCATTTGCGCGTCGGTGGATTCGTCGTTGTCCCAGATGTGGCAGACATATTCTTCCGGCGCGCCGAGCACGATGAAATAGATCTCTAGCGCGCCGTCCGGAATGTCGAAGGCGATTTCGCCTTCGGATTTGGAGTGCATTTCGCTGTAAACGCGCGTTCCGTCCTCGAGCAGCGCGACAAAGCCATAGCGCCAGCCGGGAGCGGCGCTCGTCTGGTTGAACGTCCGCGTTTTGCCAATCCGGTTTTCTTCCGCAGCTTCGTCGCCGATCACGTATTTGCCCGGATCCTCATCCGCCAGCGGTAAGCCCACCGGCAAACCGCGAAAGCGCACGGCAACGCGCGAATGCTCGGAAGCGTTCAGGCGAATCGCCGCAAATCCGTTTGCTTCCGGACAATCGGCGTAAGCGATTCGCTGCCATCCGTCCGCAGGATAGAGCGTCGCGTCGTAGCGCCCCTGCCAGTCGTCCGCATATTCGCGCGCGGCGGCGAAATCGAAGATCGATTTGTCCTCCTGAAAGCAAAAAGATTGCGCATATGATATACCATTTTCAAGGAAATTTCAAGCGGCTGCATCGTGATGTTTTTTGCCCGCCCGCCATACATTTTCAAAACGGAGGTGGGGGAAAGTGAATGCGGGATGTCTTCTGATGGTCGGCGAAAACGAAGGGCGGGTGCTTGCGGCGCGGCTGCGCGCGGGCGGAATCGGTGTGGTGCGCGTAGAGACGAATACGGGCATTCAGGAAGCGGCGCTCGACGGGCTCAGGTGCGCGCGCGGAAAAGAGCGGACGATGATCGCCGCTTCGGGCGAAAAGGTGTGGGCGGCGCTCGCGCTTGCGGCACGGATGAACATCGATCGGCTTGCGCTGATCAATCCGTGTCCAGCCGAATGCGCTGAAACGCGCAAAATGCAGTTTTTTGCGATGCGCAATCTGTTTTTCTGTGTATCGGACGTGCTCGTGATCGAACGGGGAGACGGGCGCGCGTTTGACAGAACCGTTAAGCGCCTTTCCAATTCGCGCGTTTGGCGGATGACCGGCGCGACGGAAGCGGAAATCATGGATTGGACGGAAGAATTTCTGAAATGCGCCGATTTTTCTGAATGCGAAGGGCAAATTTCCGCGCGTCAGGCTTGAACGAATCGTTTTTTGGGGTATAATGAAGAAAAAACAGTAAGGAGAGAAAACGATGGAAAGGAACCGGGAGAGACGGGTCATAATGAGTATGGTGGAATTTGTGTTCCTCGAGGTGCTGCTTGTTACTCAGTGCGGAATTAAGGTGTCCGCGCTGTCGTTCATTCCTGCTGCGCTGGTGTATGCATTGATCTGGGGCGCGTTCGACAAGGTTTTCAGCAAACTGAGCGGGAAATAAGCGGCGATTTACAGGAAAAGTTTGGTCCGTATCCTCGAATGGGTTGCGAAAGCGCTTAAAGTGTGTATAATAGAAAGGGTAAACCATTGCTATGGGAGGAACGATTAGGATGAAACACACTTTGAAGGCGCTGATCGCGCTGCTCATGCTCGCGGCGGTGCTGCTGACCGGCTGCTCCGGACAGTCGGACACGATGAAGAAGATCGAAGATCAGAGGAAATCGCTCGAGGAGAGATTCAAGACGGTGATCGCCGAATACGACGGCGGCACGATCACGATGATGGATGTTCTGCCGAGCTTCTATTCGATGTACAGCTACTATTACCAGCTGTATTCCATGTTCGGCATGACCGTTGACGACGACATGATCAACGAGCTGAAGGATCAGACCGCGCGCTACGCCGTACAGTGTCGCGTGGTGGAAGCGGAATTCGAGCGCCGCGGTCTTACGCTGGACAAGACCGAAGAGGAATACAACGCCGAGGCGGATAAGAACTACAACGATCAGCTCGAATCCTGCATTCAGCAGATCACCAGCGGCACCGACGAGGAGAAGAAGGCGAACGCCGAACTGATTCTCTACAGCCAGGGTCTGACGATTGAATCCAATCGCAAGCAGACCATCCTGAACGCGAAGATCGACAAGGTCGTTTCCGCGGTTGAGGACGAAGCGCCGAAGCCCACCGAGGACGATATCAGCGCGTATTACACTGAGAAGCTCGCGGAGGACGAAAAGACCTATACCGAAACGCCCAACGGCGTTGAGACCGCGATGACGGACGGCAAGGCGGTTTGCTGGATGCCCGAGGGCTATCGCACCGTTAAGCACGTGCTGGTCATTCCGGAAAGCGACGTTTTGAAGGCTGTAACCGATGCGCGCAGCGCGCTGAAGACTGCGCAGAATCAGCTTTCTACCCTTGAAACCGAGCTTGCGAATGCGACGGCAGCGCCCGCTGAAACCGAAACCGCCGCGCCGGAAGCGACTGAAGCGGCTGCGACCAAAGCGCCGCGCACCGCGGAAGAGATTCAGGCGGACATCGATGCGAAGAAGGCGGAGTTGCCCGATCTCGAAAAGGCGGTTGCCGATGCGGAAGCCGCGTGCCTTGCGTCCGTGAAGGAAAAGACGGATAGCGTTTATGCGGCGCTCGAAAGCGGCACGGACTTTGATTCCGTGATGGCTGAGTATGGCGAGGATCCCGGCATGAAGAGCGAGCCGAACAAGACCACCGGCTATTATGTCCGCTCGGATTCGAGAATTTGGGATTCCAAATTCACCGAGGGCGCGATGGCGCTTGAAAACGTCGGCGATTACTCCAAGGAGCCGATCATTTCGTCCAGCGGCGTGCACATCATCTATTACGCTTCCGACGTAACGTCCGGCGCGGTGCCGTTCGAATCGGTTCACGATGCGCTGTACGCGGAGAAGGAGGAATCGCTGCGCACCGAGCACATGGCGGATGAGCTTGCCAAGTGGGTCGAGGCGGTCAATCCCGTTTATCATCTGGATAAGTGGACTTTCCAATAATCCAATAGACTGCGGCGGAACCGAAAATCGGTTCCGCCGTTTTTTACGCAATCGATCATTGACAAAATCATTTGGTTGTACTACCATCTATTTAGATGAACGTACAACTATTTCCGAAGGGGATACAGTGGACGTGACGGAACGGAAAATTACGAAGATCGCGCGCGAACTGAGCGCGTTTACAGTGCAAACCATGAAAGCCGACGGCGTGGGCACGGCGGAATTCGATTTCATTCACCTCGTGCGCCACAATCCGGGCATTACGCAGGCGGAAATCTGCGATCGACTTCGGATGGACAAGGGCGCGGCGGCGCGCAGAGCCGCAAACCTGGAAGCGAAGGGCTATCTCGTTCGCCGTGAGAATCCCGAGGACGGTCGCAGCAAGCTCATGTATGCGACGGAAAAGGCGGAATCGCTGAAAAATTCAAAGGCGCGTATCGAAGCGGTGTTCTATGAATGGCTGATCGAGGAGCTTTCGGAGGAAGAACGGAGCGCGTTCTGTGAAACGCTCGAAAAGCTGTACCAGCGCTCCAAGCATGAAAGCCGGACAGGATTTCAGAATGTGAAACAGCGGATTGCAGAGGGCGAATGCGATGAGGAATGAACGGCTGCGCCCGAATCGAATCGACGATTATTTTCGGGCGGAATGGCGCGTGCTGGCGGCGGTCGCAGTCTCGGGACTGATTTACAATCTGGGTTTGCTGGCGGGCCCGTGGTTCGAGGGCAAAATGGCGGGCTGCCTCGCGAATATTTTCGGCGGGAAAAGCGCTTATACGGATATGCTGATGCTGGTCGCCGCTTATGTGCTGACGATTGCAATCGTGCAGGGCGCGCGATATATGAAACGCTTTTATGTTCGGAGATTTGCCAATAATGTCAATCGGCGAATGAAGCGCGTGGTGTATGGCAATCTCGTTCGCAAAAGCCGCGTGGCGCTGGAATCCGAAGGTGCGGGCAGCATGCTGATGAAGGCGATTCAGGATGTGGACGACTGCGCCGAAGGAATGCGAAAATTCACAACGGAGGTCTTCGATACGGGCGTTGCGCTGCTCGCGTATGCGGGAATGCTGCTGAGCTACGACTGGCGGCTGGCGCTGATTTCGATGTTGTTCCCGCCGATTTCTTTTTTCCTGGCGGAAAAAATGAAACGCGTCGTTCAGAAAACGGGCGCGGCATACAAGGTAGAAGCCGGACGGCTGAGCGGCGCGACGCTGGATCGTGTGGCGAATGCGATCACCTATCGTGTGTTCGGCTGCGAAAAGCAGCGGCAGGGCGCATATGAAAAGGAACTCGGCGATTATGAGCGCGCCGCGGTGAAGGCGAATATCTGGTCGTCGGCGCTGCCGCCGCTGTATCGCGTGATTTCCATGGCGGGCATTCTGCCGATCGTCTGGTTCGGCGCGCAGAATATCGCCGGAAAGGGCTGGACGGCGTGGGATCTCGCGGCGTTTACGACCTTCCTGTCCTGTTTTACGAAGCTGGCGACGAAATCATCCAGCGCGGCGAAGCTGTTCAATGCCGTACATAAGGCGCAGGTTTCATGGAAGCGCATTTGCCCGACGATGCAGCCCGTGGAAGCGCTGAGCGAGGTCTCACCGTTGAAGCCCGCGGTGCTCGAAGTGAGGAATGTGTCGTTTGCGTATCCGGACGGCGAGAAGATTCTTGAAGACGTGAATTTTACGGTGCAGCCCGGGCAGATCATCGGTGTGACCGGCTCGGTCGCGTGCGGCAAATCCACGCTGGGCAAGCTGTTCTTGTGCGAATACCCTTATGAGGGCAGCATCCGCTTCGACGGAAAAGAAATTTCGCAGATGAACCGCGACGAGCGAACGGGCGCGTTCGGCTATCTCGGGCACGATCCGGAACTGTTTTCGGACAGCATTCAGGAGAACGTCCTGCTGGGCAGCGCGGATGACGCGGAGAAGTACCTGCGTGCGGTATGTCTCGATCGCGAGGTTGCCGCGATGGAGGATGGCATTCAGACGAAGGTCAGCAGCAGCGGTGTACGGCTTTCCGGCGGGCAGGCACAGCGGCTGGCGCTCGCGCGAACGCTGAAATTCAAAAGACCGGTTCTGATTCTCGACGATCCGTTTTCCGCGCTCGACAAGCCGACCGAAGCGCAAATCTTTGAAAACCTGCGCGCGATGACGAAGGACTGCGCAGTCATTCTGATTTCACATCGCCTGTACCTGTTTCCGCAAATGAGTCAGGTGCTCTGGATGGAAAACGGCAGAGTTCGGGCGGGCACGCACGCGGAGCTGATGCACTCGTGTCCGGAATATGCGCGGAGATTCCTGGAGCAGGAGGAAAAGAAGAATGAAAAATAGCGTAAATGTGCGAAGAATCATCTTTGAAACCGCGAAGAAAAAGGCGGCGCTGTCGGTCGGCATCGTCTGCGCGGTCGGCGCGGCGATCGTCGCTTCGCTGTTTCCGCCGCTGATTCTGGGAAAAATCATCGATCGGTTGACGGCGGGCAAGGGGATATCGTTTGCAATGGCGCTTTCGTATTTCGCGCTGCTTACGCTGGCGAGCATTATGGAATCCGCACGCGAAAGTGGGCTGATTCTGTTCGGGCAGAAGATAACCCACGCGCTGCGCAGTGCGCTGATGGGTAAGATGGTGCGCCTGAATGCCGATTGCCTGAACGCGCAGGAGCCGGGCAGCGTCGTTTCCAGATTCGTTGGCGATGTGGACACGGTCGAGCAGCTGTTTACGAACGGCATCGTCAGTATGTTCGCTGATGCGTGCAGGATTATCGGCATCGTCGCGGTGATCTGGTTTCGCAATCGCGGACTCGCGCTGCTGCTTGCGGCGCTGATTCCGTTTCTGTTTGCGTTTACGCGCCATGTTCAAAAGCGAATGCTCGCCGCGCAGATTGAAAACCGCCGCGCCGTGAGCCGCGCGTCTGGTAGTGTTCCGGAAACGCTTTCGAATATCCGAACGATTCACGCGCTGGGCAAGGAAACGCATATGGAGCAGAAATACGACGAATACATCGAGCAGGGCTATCGCGCGACGGAGAAGACGAATTTTTACGACGCGATTTATTCGCCGGTGATTCTGATTGTGAATGCGGTCGTGGTCGCGGCGGTCATGCTGCTGAGCGCGTCCGGCGATGCACACGTGATTGAGCTGTTCGGAATGTCGGCGGGCACGGCGGTGGCGGTCATGAATTATATTGCGCAGATTTTTGCGCCGATCGAGAGCCTCGGCATGGAAATTCAGACCATTCAGTCCGCCGTCGCGGGCGTTCACAGAATCGATGAATTTCTTGCGCAAGCGGAAAAAAACGTTCGCACTGCAAACGAGAAGCCGAACGAGAACCGACCCTGCGTAGAGCTTCGGGACGTGACGTTCGGCTATGACGGGCATAATGTGCTCAATCACCTGAGCTTTCAGGTGCAGAACGGCGAACAGGCGACGCTTTCGGGGCGCACTGGCGCGGGCAAAAGTACGATATTCAAGCTCCTGATGGGACTTTACGAGCCGCAGCAGGGCGAGGTTTGCATTGAGGGCGTTCCCGCTTCGGCGATTCCGGATGAAGCGCGCCGAGGGCTGTTCGGCTATGTGGAGCAGACGTTCCATCGCGTGCCCGGCACGGTGCGCGACCAGATCACGCTGTTCGATGCGTCGATTGCGGACGACGCCGTTCAGAATGCGGCGAAGCTTGCCGGACTGGACGAAACGATTCGCGCATTGCCAAACGGCTACGATACGCCGTGTACGCCTGAGCTGTTTTCGCAGGGACAATGGCAGTTGCTGTCCATCGCGCGCGCGGCGGTGGCGAATCCGAAGCTGCTTTTGCTGGATGAAATTACTGCGAATCTCGATGTCGAAACGGAAAATCAGGTGCTCGAGGCGCTTAAATGCGTGTCCGTCGATCGCACGGTGCTTTCCATTTCGCACCGCACGAATGCGCGCACGGGCAGGGTGATTCCGATCTCTGTACAGTAATCAGACGATTTCAATGTTATCGCAGTCCTCGAGGGTTCTTCCCTCGAGCAGCAACAGCTTCTGCGCGAGCAGACCGGAAAAACCGCTCCCGATTGCAGACATCATGATCAGTTCGCTCGTCTCTTCCGCAGCGCACTCGACATTGTCTTCGTGATCGAGAATCGGTCCGGCGATAATGCGCACCTGCTCGGCAAAGTATTCCGTCGTGATCCGATGGCGGGAAGCGTAGGTTTCATACATCGCGCGCACTTCGTCTTCGCTGAGTCCCGCCGGCACCGCCTTCTGAACCATCGAAATGCTCAGACTCTGCTTCAGCGTGCAGATCATGATCAGATACGCAATGTGAATGCGGTAATAGCGCTTTTTCTGCGGCTCCGGCATGACCTTCGTGCGCACGTAATTGTTGATCGCCGCTGCGGTAATCGGCTGCTCATCCTTTAACTCCGGCGGAAGATAATCCAGATACTGCTTCAAAAGCGACATGACCTGCTCCATATACAGCCCGATATCTGGAATCTCTTCCCACGCCGGCAGGCGAAAGCACTTCAGATATTTTTCCCAGCGCCGGAGCTTGGCGGCGACCAATCGCTTATCGTAACCCATGTGTGACCCTCCCTTATAACGGTAGAAGTATATCACATTTTCATCTGAAAATCAAGCAAGTTGTTTACCTAAAATAGGTTGACATCGTACTTGGTATGTGATAATATAATATCGATTATTAGATCAAACGGTGGTGATTATCGTGTTTAATATCGTAACGGACACGGCTTCAAATCTTACGGGTGAAATGCTGAAGGAGAAAAATATCTCCGTGCTGCCGCTTTCATTCGATATTGAAGGGCATTCCAATATCTGTATGGACGTAACGGGCTTCGACGGTCATGCGTATTACGACGCGATTCGCGCCGGCGCGAAGGTCACGACCTCGCAGGTAACACCGCAAAACTATATCGATGAATTCAAACCCATGCTGGAAGCGGGAAACGACGTGCTGTTTGTCGGCATTTCGTCCGGCGTCAGCGGTTCGAACGCATCGGCGGAAATTGCGGCGCGCGAGCTGCGGGAGGAATATCCGGAGCGGCGGATCCGCGTGGTGGATACGCGCGGTGCGTCGTTCGGCGAAGGGCTTTTCGCGCTGCTTGCGGCAGATTACCGCGATCAGGGCATGGAGATCGACGAGGTTGCCGAGACGCTGATTGCGCAGCGCGCGTCGATGTGCCAGGTGTTTACGGTTGAGGATCTCAAATATCTCCGCGCGACGGGGCGTTTGTCCGGCATTCGCGCGCTGGTCGGCACGCTTTTGCAGATCAAGCCGCTTCTCATTGGCGATCCGGCGGGCAAGATCGTCTGCTTTGCCCGCACGAGGGGCAGAAAGGCGTCCATCGCGAAAATCGCGGAGATTTACGATTCCGAGGTCGTAAATCCTGAATCCCAGACCGTTGCCATCGCGCACGCGGATTGTGCCGAGGACGCGCAGGCACTGATCAATCTCCTGAATAAAAACAACCCGCCGAAAAAAATCCTGAACGTCATGTATGAGCCTGTTACCGGTTCGCACGTCGGTCCTGGTGCGCTCGCGCTGTTCTTTATGAGTACGAACGACGTTCGTACCCGTTTGGCGGAAGGCTGAGTTATCCTCTCCGGCAGTCGATGCAATCTCCACCTGCGTCGGCTGCTGTTTTTTGCGTTTGAATAGTTTTTTCGGTTCGCAGCATCCTTCTTAGAAAAGGAAGTGGCGAACAAAATGCAGGTATTTTTGGAGCTTCTGGGCGGACTTGCGCTGTTTTTATATGGAATGGAGCTGCTTGGCGACGCGTTGAAACGGCTTGCCGGCGGCAAAACGCAGCGCATTCTCGCAAAACTTACCACAAATCGTGCGCGCGGATTTCTCGTAGGCGCGCTGGCGACGGCGGCAATTCAGTCCTCGTCGGCGACGGTCGTGATGCTGCTGGGATTTATCCAATCCGGCATGATGAGCCTTTCGCAGGCGTCGGGCGTGATATTCGGCGCGAATGTCGGAACGACGATCACGGCATGGATGCTGAGCGGCACAGGTGCGGCGAATTCGCTGAATCCGAGCGCCTATGTTCCGCTGATCGCGGCGATTGGAATCGGCATTCACCTTTTTTCGCGCCGCGAACGCGCGCGGAATATCGGCTCGATTCTGCTGAGTTTTTCGGTATTGATGTTTGGAATGCAGGCGATGTCCGGCACGGCGAAGCCGCTTGCGGGCGACGAGCGTTTTCTCGGATTGTTTCAGGCAATTTCCAATCCGGCGATCGGATTTCTGGTCGGCGTCGTTTCGGCGGCGGCGCTGCAATCGTCGTCCGCAGCGGTGGGCATATTACAGGCGATTTCAACGTCCGGCGCGCTTACAGTGCGTGGAGCGATTCCGATTCTAATGGGACAGTGCGTCGGCGCTTCCGCGCCGGTCATGATTTCGGCGATCGGCGCAGAGCGGGAGGGAAAGCGAACAGCATTGTTTTACCTTACAATCAATCTGCTCGGCGCGGCGATTGGATTGGCGGCGAGCGGACTGCTGCGGGACGGGCGCGCAAATCCGCTGAAAATCGCCGAGCTGCATACCGGAAGCAGAATCCTGATGGCTGCGATTCTCCTGCCGCTGAGCGATCGGATTGAAGCGCTGGTTGATCGCTTGCCATTCCGCGAACGTTCAGGTGCGACGGAAAGATGAAAATTCACGAAAAACTCATCGGGAAATACTTGAAAAAGCCGAACAATGGGATTATCCTGTAAGTGTGAGAAAAGGAATAGAGAAGAAAGATTTACACCTCGGAGGTGAATGAGAATGTTTGAAAGCGACGATTTTGCGTATGCAAAGGCAAAAAAGCTGGGAATTAAGGCGTATCATGCGGCGCTGCAGCGCGGAGAGAACCCGTACCTGGCGGTGCTGGACGAGATCGTGCCCGATCAGCTATCCCTTCCGCACGTAAATTTAAGACTCCTGACCATTCCGATGGAGCGCATCGTCGGCACCGGCACGCGCGGGCGCACAAGCGCGTTTGCGTGCAATTTCATGCCGCTGCTGGAGGCAAACAGCGAATTCGGTGTCAAATGGATGACGCTGTATCACAGCGTGACAGAGAGCGGCGTGCGTTCGCCGATCAAGGTATTGGAATACCTGAATAAGTATTATGTTCTCGAGGGCAACAAGCGCGTAAGCGTCGCGAAGTTCCTGGGCTCGCCGCTAATCGAGGCGGAGGTGACGCGCATCGTTCCGAAGCGCACGGACGAGCTCGAAAACCGCATTTATTTTGAATACCTCGATTTTTACCGCGATACGAAGATCAACTATCTCTGGTTTTCGGATGTGGGCGGCTTTGCGCAAATCTATGAGCACGTCGGAAAAAAGCCGGGCGAAGCGTGGACGGCGGAAGAGGTCGCCGATTTCCGCGCAGTGTATTTGCAGTTTACGGAAGCGTTCAATCTGGTTGGCGCGGATCTGCTGAACATCACGCCGGGCGACGCGTTCGTGATTTACTTAAAGATCTACGGTTACGAGCCGGGCGTGTACGTTCCGATGAACGAAATGCGCGAGCGGCTGAACCGTTTGCGCGGCGAGCTGAAGGCGCGCGCGCAGGACGAATCGATTTCGCTGCTCCTGAATACGGACGGGCAGAAGCCCGGCTTCATTCGCCAGATCATCTCGCCTCAGCCGCAGCAGCTGCACGCGGCGTTCGTGCATCAGAAGTCGCCGGAAACCTCCGGCTGGACGTACTGGCATGAGCTTGGCAAAAACCGCGTTGAAAGTGTGTTCGGCGGAACCGTTCAGACGACGTCGGTTTACGATGTTGAGCCTGAAAACTGCGAGGAAGCAATCAGCAATCAGATTGAAAAAGGCGCGAATATTGTGTTCACGACCTCTCCGGTATTGCTCGACGGCGCGATCAAGGCGGCGATCAAGCATCCGGAGGCGAAGGTGCTGAATTGCTCGCTGCTGCCGGAATACAGAACCGTGCGGTCGTATTATCTGCGGCTTTATGAGGCGAAATTCATCATCGGCGCGATTGCCGGCGCGGTCAGCGATAACGATCGCATCGGTTATATTGCCGATTACCCTGTTTACGGAACGCCGGCGAGCATCAACGCGTTCGCGCTCGGCGCGCGGCTGACGAATCCGCGGGCGAAGGTGTTCCTCGAATGGTCGACGGTGAAGGATTCGGATCCGCTGGCGGCGCTCGCGAAAAAAGGCGTGCGCGTGATTTCCAACCGCGATATCAGCGCGCCGTCGCATCAGTCGATGGAATTTGGACTCTATCTTCAGGATGGTGACGCGCCGCGAAACCTCGCGATGCCTGTATGGAACTGGGGACGCCTTTACGAAGACCTGCTGCGCCGCGTGCAGTCCGGCGTATGGCGCACGGATGGCATTCAGAACGATTCGCAGGCGCTGAATTACTGGTGGGGCATGGACGTCGGCGCAATCGATGTATTTTATTCGCATAAGCTCGACGCGGGCACGCGGCGGCTGACCGATCTGCTGCGCCATCAGGTGCGCGACGGTATGCTGAAGCCGTTTTCCGAAACGATTCTGTCGCAGGATGGAACGATGCGCTGCACGTCCGGAAAGTCGCTTACACCGGCGGAAATTATCGCAATGGATTACCTTGCCGACAACGTTATCGGCGAGATTCCGTCTATTGAGGAGATGAAGCCCGAGACACTGCCGTTTGTGCAGCTTCAGGGTTTGAAGTGCATCAAGGCGCCCGACGCGTCCGAAATCTGCTGGACGGATCCCTCCAACGAAGGAGAATAACGAATGAAACTGCTGCTGCTCGCCGATGAACCGAATCCGCGCCTGTGGGACCATCTGGACCGCCGTCTGCTTGAGGGGGTGGAGCTTGTGCTGTCCTGCGGTGATTTGCCCGCAAGCTATCTGTCGTTTTTGACCTGCTTTACGAATGCGCCGATTCTCTATGTCCACGGCAATCACGATACGCGGTACGATCTGTATCCGCCGGAGGGCTGTATTTGTATTGAGGATCAGGTTTACGTTCATAACGGTCTGCGCATCCTCGGCATGGGCGGCAGTATGCGCTATAAGCCCGGCACATATCAGTATACCGAGCGCGAAATGGCGCGCAGGATGAATCGAATGACGCTTCGGCTGTGTCGTACGCGCGGGTTTGACATTCTGCTGACCCATGCGCCGATGGCGGGTGTGGGCGACGGAACGGATTTGCCGCATCGCGGATTCGAGACGTTCAAGCGCGCGGTGGATAAATATCATCCGGCGTATCACATTCATGGTCACGTTCATAAGGAATACGATTTCCGGTTTCGCCGCGAGCGGCAGTATGGCGAAACCACAGTGATCAACGCATGGATGAGCCACATTCTGGAAATCGACATGAATGGAATTCATAAAAACAGCCCGCCTTCCCGTAGAAAATGAGAGGGCGGGCGTTCTGTTATCGCTGAATCGGCGCTTTCTGCTGCTCATCCTCGACGCAGCGCAGGCGAATTGAGTGCTTATCGAAGAATTCAAGGTATTCCTCGCGCGGGCGCGCGTCGGTTACGACCGTCGAAACGCGCTCCAAAGGGCAATAGGTGATCATTGCTTCCACGCCGAATTTGCTGTGATCGGCGACCAAAATGATTTTTTCGCAGTTCGAGGTCACGAGCCGCTTGATTTCCGCTTCAAAATAGGTGGTGTTGGAAAGTCCGTGCTTGATCGAAACGCCCGTTGCCGCCATTACAGCGACCTGAACGGACATCGAACGAATCGCTTCATAGGTGGAAAGCCCGACGAACGCGCCGATTGCCGCGTTGTAAATGCCGCCGGGGGAGATCGTGTTGACCTCCTTCAGCCGCGCGGATTCGCTTAAAACCGAAAGCGAATGCGAGAGAATCGTGAATCGTCCGCGTCCCTCCAGACCGTGCACGACGTTCGATGCGGTTGATCCGGAATCGACGAACACCGTTGAATCCGGCGGCACTTCCGCACTCGCCAGCTCGCCGATCAGACGCTTCGCGCGCGCGTTTTTGTGAAAGCGTTCCGGAACCGGCGTCAGCGCCGTGAGTGCGCGGGCTTCCGCGCCGCCATAGTATTTCGTAATATGTCCGCGCGCCTCCAGCTCGTCCAGATCGCGCCGAAGGGTGTTGATCGAGATGCCGAATCGCTTGATCAGCTCCTGAATGCTTGCCCGCTCGTTTTGCAGGATGTACTGCTCCATTTCGTCCAGTCGCGCCGCCTTCATACCGAATCCACCTCCGAACATAAATATAACATAAAAATGATGTGCGCGTCAATCGTGGGGTGAAAAAATCCACAAATTCGTGGGCAAAATGAGTAAGTTTCTCAGCCGTGCTTGACAAATCGGGGCGCAGATTATAGAATAAAATTGAAAACGCATAGAGCGTCATTGAATAAGGAGGATATTTCCATGGGCAAGAAAATCAGAGTCGGCGTTGCCGGTTACGGCACGATTGGTCAGCGTCTGGCGGACGGCGTAGCCATGCAGGGCGATATGGAGCTGGTCGGTATCGCGGATCTCGCGCCGACGCTGTCCATCCGTGCGCTTGCCGAAAACGATATGATCGGCGCGAACAACGTCAAATACAATCTTTATCTGGTCGACGGCGCGGATAAGGCGGCGTTTGATTCCCAGGGCATTCCGGTTGCCGGCAGCTTCGAGGAGCTGATTCAGTCGGTCGATATCATGCTGGACTCCGCCCCGGGCGGCGTCGGTGCGAAAAACAAGGTGCTTTACGAGCGCTACGGCGTGAAGGCGATCTTCCAGGGCGGCGAGAAGAATTCCGTCGCGGACGTGTTCTTCCACGGCTATGCCAACTATGAAAAGGGCCTGGGCGCGAATTATCTGAAGCTCACCAGCTGCAATACCACCGGTCTGATCCGCACGGTGGACGCGCTCGACCGCGCGTACGGCATTGAAAAGGTTGCGATCACGATCATTCGCCGCGTGGCGGATCCGGGCGATTATCATCGCGGACTTACCAATGCGCTGCAGATGGAAAAGGCGCCCACGCATCAGGCAGTCGACCTGATGACCATCATGCCGCACGTTCAGGCGACCGGTATTCTGGTGCATACGCCCGTGACGCACGGTCATATCATCACCGTTCTGGCAACGGCGAAGGACGGCAAAAAGATCACCCGCGAAATGGCGCTGGAGGTGTTCCGGAAGCATCCGCGTATCCGCGTGGTCAATATCGACGAGGGCTTCAAGGGCAACGCGAGCTTCTTCAAGTATGCGCGCGACCTCGGCAATCGCCGCGGCGATATGTACGAGATCGGCCTTTGGGAGGATTCAATCGTTGAATCCGGCAACGACATCATGTACGCGATCAACATTCCGCAGGAATCCGTGACGATTCCGGAGACGATGGATGCGATCCGTGCGGCGATGAAGATGCAGCTTACCCGCGACGAGGGCACTGCCGAGACGAACAGGTATCTGGGCATCGGCAAATTCAAGAAGTAAAATCGGTAAACGCACAGGGGAAGCGTTCCTTTCAGATGGCGAGGGAGTGCTTCCCCCGCGTTGCGTTTTGGCAAGACGGGAGGAAATGACATGAGATTTGGTATTTATACGCTGGATGATTTCGATGTAAAGGGCAAAACCGTGCTCTGTCGCGTAGATATGAACCAGCCTGTTGATCGAGCAAGCGATTCGCTCAAAAGCATTCAGCGCATTACCGCGTGCGCGCCGACGCTGAAGGAGCTGTCCGACAAGGGTGCGCGGGTGGTCGTAATGGCGCATCAGGGCAGCGATATCGAATACAAAAACTTCTACAATACCCGCCCGCACGCGCGCGTGCTTTCTGAACTGCTCGGTTGCGAGGTGAAGTGGATTGAAGACGTCTGCGGACCGACCGCACGCGATGCGATTCGCAATATGAAGGACGGCGAAATCATCCTTTTGGACAACGTCCGCTTCTGCTCCGAGGAACAGACGCTGTTCGAGCTCAATCTGAAGCTCACACACGAGCAGCAGGCGCATACGCAGGTCGTCGAAAAGCTCGCGCCGTTGGGCGATCTGTATGTTTGCGACGCATTCGCTGCCGCGCACCGCGATCAGCCGACGCTGTGCGGATTTGAGCAGGTGCTGCCCTCTGCGATGGGCAGACTGTTCGAGCGCGAATACTGCGTCGTTTCGGAACTGATGGAAAAGCCTGAGCATCCGTGTACGTTCGTGCTGGGCGGCTCGAAGATTTCCGACGCGTTTATGATGATGGAAACTGTGCTCGCGTCCGGTGCGGCGGATAAGGTGCTCACCGGCGGTCTGGTCGGTCAGATTCTGCTCGCGTCGCAGGGCAAAGAGATTGGCTCCGGCACGCGCGGATTCATCGAAAAATCCGGCTACGGCGAATTCATCGAGAAGGCGAAGGGCATTTATGAAAAGTATGCCGATAGAATCGTGCTGCCGATCGACCTTGCGCAGGTTGTAAGCGGCGCGCGCGTTGAGGCGGAAATCGGCGCGGTTCCGGCGGATTTCGACGCGCTGGATATTGGCGAAAAGACCGCGAAGACATATCGGGAAATCATTCTCGCGTCCAAGACCGTGTTCGCGAACGGGCCGGTGGGCGTATTTGAAAAGAGAGAGAGCGCGCTTGGGACGGAGACGCTGTTCCATGCGCTTGCCGATACCGAGGGCTATACCGTCGTCGGCGGCGGCGACAGCGTGACCGCAGCGAAGCAGTTTGGCGTGACCGGTCAGCTCGGCTATATCTGCACCGGCGGCGGCGCGCTGATTCGCTTCCTGACCGGTGAAGAGCTGCCGGTTGTGAAGGCGCTGCGCCATGCGGCGAAGGCGTTTCCGCAGGAGGAAAAAGCATGAAGCTTGAATTTGGATTCGGAACGGGCGTTCAGACCGTCGAATTGCCCGAGAAAAACCTGATGGGCGTGCTGATGGCAAACGAGGTTCCGAAGGGACTTATGAATGAAGAAGAGGTTGTTCGCGCGCTGAACCACCCGATCGGAACGCCGCGACTTTCTGAAATCGTGCGTCCGGGCGAAAAAATCGCGATTATCACCAGCGATATAACGCGTCCGGTGCCGTCGTACCGCATTCTTCCGCCGCTTCTGGATGAGCTGTATGCTGCGGGCTGCCGTGCGGAGGATATTACGCTCGTGTTTGCGCTGGGCAGTCACCGCGCGCACACTGAGGAGGAAAAAAAGAAGCTCGTCGGTGAGCGCACGTATCGCGAAATCCGCTGCGTGGATTCCGATCGGAGCGATTGCATTCACATGGGCGAAACCAGCACGGGAACGCCGATCGACGTCACGCGTGCGGTCGCCGAAGCTGATCGCCGGATTTGCCTCGGCAATATCGAATACCACTATTTCGCGGGCTATTCCGGCGGTGCGAAGGCGATCATGCCCGGCGTTTCGACGCGCGAGGCGATTCAGGCGAACCACAGCAAAATGGTCGATCCTCGCTGCCATGCCGGCAATCTCGATACGAATCCGCTCAGGCAGGATTTGGAGGAAGCCGCGCGCAAGGTCGGGGTGGATTTCATCGTCAACGTCGTGCTCGACGAGCATAAGCAGATCGTAAAGGCGGTCGCGGGAGATCTGGTAAAAGCGCATCGCGAGGGCTGCAAATTCCTTGATACGATGTATTTGAAGGAGCTTGACGCACGCGCGGATATCGTGATCGTGTCGCAGGGCGGCGCGCCGAAGGATTTGAACCTTTATCAGACCCAGAAGGCGCTCGACAATGCCAAGCACGCCGTAAAGCCTGGCGGAACGATCATCCTGATCGGCTCGTGCAGGGAGGGACTGGGCGAAAAGGTATTCGAGGAATGGATGCTCTCCGCGCCTACGCCGGAAAGTATGATCGAGCGCATCGGCAAAGAATTTCAGCTTGGCGGGCACAAAGCCGCCGCGATCGCGATGGTGCTCCAGAATGCGGAAATCGAGCTGGTCAGCGATCTCGATCCAGAATTCGTCAAAAAAATCTTCTTGAAGCCTGCCAAAAGCGCGCAGGAAGCGCTCGACCGCGCATTTACCCGCCTTGGTAAGGACGCAACCGTTCTCGCAATGCCCTATGGCGGCTCTACGCTGCCGCGGGTGAGAGGGTAAAATAGCTGAAAGCCCCCTGAAGAATCGATTCTTCAGGGGTTCGTCGTTTAAATGATATACTTGTGAATGTCCTTCCTGTGCAGGTCGGTGCCGAGCATTTTTTCTACATAGTCCGCGTCGATCGTGAGCTGGACTTCCGGCGCGTCGCCGCCGCCGGCGTTGAACGCAATGTCGGTCAGAATTCGCTCGAGCATCGTATGCAGACGGCGTGCACCGATGTTTTCATCGGTTTCATTCGCCTGCCATGCGCATTCCGCGATCTTTTTCAGCGCTTCGGGGGTGAATTCAAGCGTTACGCCATCCACGCCCAGCAGCAGCTGATACTGGCGAATCAGCGCGTTCTTCGGCTGTGTGAGAATTTGCTCGTAATCTTGGGCCGTAAGCGGCTTCAGGTCCACGCGCACCGGAAAACGTCCCTGCAATTCGGGAATCAGGTCGGTGACCTTCGATACGTGGAACGCACCCGCGGCGATGAATAGCACGTGGTCGGTCTTGACAGGGCCATATTTGGTATTCACCGTTGAACCTTCGACGATCGGCAGAATGTCGCGCTGAACGCCTTCGCGGGAAACGTCGGGCCCGCCGTTTCCGCCGCGACCGGCAACCTTGTCGATTTCATCGAGAAATACGATGCCGTGCTGTTCCGCACGGTCGATCGCCTCGGTGTAAACCGAATCCATGTCGATCAGGTTCTGGCTTTCCTCTGCGACGAGAATCTTCCGCGCTTCGCGCACCTCAACCTTGCGCAGCTTCGTCTTCTTCGGCAGAATGCCGCCGAGCATGTCGTTTACGTCCATGCCCGTGCCGGGCAGCTCCTGCTTGGGCGTAAATTCCTCAACTTCGATTTCAACAATATCGTGTTCCAGAGAACCGCTGCGCAGCTGCGCGCGCACGTCGTTCTGGCGTTCGGCGAGCTTTTCGCGGTCCTCGCCGGACGGCTCCGGCTCGGAGCGATGATTGCCCATCAGAATATCGAAGGGATTGACAGGCTTTTTCTTGACGGAATGTGTCAAAAGCTCAACCAGCCGATCTTCGGCATTGGCTTCGGCGCGCACGCGCACGCGCTCCATGTGCTGCTCCTTGACCAGCCGAATCGACGCTTCCACCAGATCGCGAATGATCGATTCCACGTCGCGTCCGACATAGCCGACCTCGGTAAACTTCGTGGCTTCCACCTTCACAAACGGCGCATCCACCAGCTTGGCAAGCCGCCGCGCGATTTCTGTTTTGCCCACGCCGGTCGGACCGACCATCAGAATATTCTTCGGCGTGACCTCTTCGCGAATGTCCTCCGGCAGCATCGCGCGGCGATAGCGATTGCGCAGCGCGACCGCGACCGCGCGTTTGGCTTCGTCCTGCCCGATGATGTAGCGATCCAGCTCGCGAACGATCTCCCTCGGGGTAAGCTGTATCATAGGTTCTCCTTTCAAACCGTTTCCACGATGATATTGGAATTGGTGTAAACACAGATTTCAGACGCGACCTTCAGCGCGCTTTCTGCAATCTCTTTGGCGGACATCTCCGTGTGCGCGTACAATGCGCGCGCCGCCGCCAGCGCGAAATTGCCGCCGCTGCCGATGGTGAGAATGCCTTCGTCCGGTTCGATCACCTCGCCGGTGCCGGAAACGAGCAGGAGATTATCCCTGTCCGCGCAGATCAGCATTGCTTCGAGTTTGCGGACGGCTTTGTCCATGCGCCAGTCCTGCGCCAGTTCAATCGCTGCGCGCGGGAGATTGCCGGAATACTGCGTCAAACGATCCTCCAGCTTTTCCGCCAGCGCGAACGCGTCTGAAACCGTGCCGGCAAAGCCGATTACGACGCGATCATTGTAAATCCGGCGAATTTTCTTCGCTGTGCCCTTCATGATGGTGTGTTCGCCCATCGTGACCTGACCGTCGCCGGCAATCGCGGTCACGCCGTCGCGCTTGACGGCACAGATCGTGGTGCCGCGGAACGGGCTGCGGGGTTCGGAATCATAGCTCATAATTGGTAATCACCTCGCTGAGTACATTTTCTGCGCGCTCGCCGAGCTTCTCATAGCGATTGCGCTTGCCGCGAACGCGCACTTCCAGTGGTTCAAGAATGCCGAAATTGGCGTTCATCGGCTGAAAATTGGCGTTCGGCGTGGAAACATGGCGCGCCAGCGCGCCGTGAATGGTTTTCTGTGTGAAATCGGGTTCGGGTTTGCCGTCCAGCGCGCACGCCAGCCCAACCGCCGCCACGAGTCCGGATGCGGTGGATTCCATGTAGCCCTCCACGCCCGAGAGCTGACCGGCGAAACGGATCAGGGGATTGCTCTTCAGCGCGTAATTTGCGCCCAGCATATCCGGCCCATTCAAGTAAGTATTGCGGTGCATCACGCCGTAGCGCGCGAATTCAGCGTTTTCAAGTCCCGGAATCATCCGGAACACGCGCTTCTGTTCGCTCCATTTCAGCCGCGTTTGAAAGCCGACGAGATTGTACATCGTGCCCGCTTCATTCTCCTGACGCAGCTGAACGACCGCATAAGGTTCTTTGCCGGTGCGCGGGTCGATCAGGCCCACCGGCTTCAGCGGTCCGAATGCCAACGTCTGTCGACCGCGCGACGCGAGAATCTCCACCGCGAGACAGCCTTCGAATACGAGCTTTTTCTCAAAATCGTGCAGCTCGGCAAGCTCCGCGCCCACCAGCGCGTCGTAAAACGCGTTGTATTCGTCCTCCGTCATTGGGCAGTTCAGGTAATCCGAGCCGCGATCATAGCGCGACGCGCGGAATACCTTGTCCATATTCAGAGATTCGGCGGTCACGATCGGCGCGGCAGCATCGAAGAAATGCAGCGATTTCGCGCCCGGCAGCGACTCAATGGCATTTACCAGCGCCGGATCGGTCAGCGGTCCGGTCGCAATGATGCACGGCGCATCCGGAATGGCGTCCACCACGCCGGTTTCAAAAGTCACCAGCGGGCTGGATTTGATCGCTTCGGTAATCAGATCGGAAAAGCGATCGCGGTCGACCGCCAGC
>OLPR01001151.1_pt1 | contig 22427 bp, 21 predicted proteins | sample 1672761 | NCBI WGS metagenome assembly OLPR01 (sample SAMEA3136721, study PRJEB25190) | human gut metagenome | biome: human gut; feature: human-associated habitat; material: faeces | place: Austria | collected 2013 | reverse complement strand
GTGAATTCCCATTACTTTGCTAAAGTTTATTATGTTTTCTTTAACAACACCGTCGGTCACTATTCTAAAATCATTTGAAGTTGAATATACTTAGTTATAAAATCGTCTATATCATAATTTGGAAATGTACGTTTTACGTACATAAACATATCTGCTTGTGCGTACATAATCTGTTCCACATAAGATTCATCATAAGCTTTCATAAAAATCTCCTTTTCTAAATTGATTAAATCAAAAATATATTAATTCTCAAGCAATTTTGAGAAATCATACACTTTAACTTCGCTGCCAGTGTCTTTTACACTCTTACTGTTAGCTTCTTCTATACTCTTACTATTAGATTCGATAGCACTTGAGTTTTCTTGTGAAGAGGTAACTGGGCTAAAGCTCCTATCATCATCAATGTTCCCTGTGGTCACGTGATCTACATCCTGTCCACCATACAACTGATAGTAAATTGTTCTGGCCGGAACATTAGCTTGCATTGAGAGAATGAATTCGAAAATATCTTCCTTTGGTCTCCCGTCTCTTTTAATTTTATTTGCCAATTCTAAGTAATGGCTGGGAATGTAGCTCTCTTTTAGCCTTTTTGGCTTAAACGGTTTAAATTCGAAACCGTCCTTAAAAATGTTGTACGTGGTGTATACTGTGCTAAAGCCTAGAGTAGCCTGCATGATAGAATCATTTTTAAGAAAGTCATCAAGCAAACCATAGTACGATAGATTTCTGCCATTCACATCGTTCTCATACTTTAAAACCAAATCAATGTATGTTCCACCAAAACCGCAGGAGAAGCAATTACAAATCCCTCTTTTCTCTGAGAAAGAAAAAGAAGGAGTTTTATCGTAATGGAAAGGGCAATGTGTGAAAACATTACCCCCTCGATGTTCTAGTTCACTTTCGCTTTTAATGTAACCGTTCTTAATAAAGAAGTTAGTAAACGTGTATAGTTTACCTGCATTACCATTCTTTAAGTAGTCTTTGACTTTTTGTGCAGATTCATAGTTAATCTTTTTGTTTGAATCCATCATGTTTAAACATCACCTCTTGACTAAAGATAACACATCCCTGCCTGTCTTGGCTAAAGTTGGATGTGGGCTTCTCTTCTTTATTTAGCATTGAACTCTTCATTGAGTGCTTCCGAAACATACTCATTGATTTCCTCTTCACTTTTCTTGTTAGGATATTCCGCTATCATTTCTTTTAGAACAGACTTGTATGGCTCAAGAGTTAACTTGGCTAAGGTGGTCTCCCATCCATCCAGATTGATTGCTTCTTTCATTGCATTGCGAATTGTTTTGGCATCAATGTATTTTGGATACTGCTCAAGCATTTTCTCTAACTGTTCTCGTCTCGCTTTGTCTTTAATCTCACTGATTCCATTTCTCCATTTGATAATACGTTTTTCTTCCCTGGTTAAAGTCTTTGCGTGTGCATCGCTCTTTAGCTCTAAAGTTATATCTCGGCTAAAGCTGTCAACGACAGTTTTACAGCGTAATACTCCATTTACATCAACTGAGACATCGACTGAGATGTTTGGTTCACCTGCCGGTTTAGGGTCGATTCCGGTAATAGTAATATTGCCTAAGTAAGCAGCTTCTTCTGGAATTTTTGTGTTTCCCTGATACAGTTCAACGTTAATTGTGTTCTGATTATCAACGACTGTTGTGTAACACTTTTTGCCAACCGCTGGAAGTTCTGTAGCTTTTTGGATAATTGGGACTAAAGTGTTACCTTCTCTTACATTAATTGCCAATGATAATGCATCAAAGATTTTAATATTTTTATCACCAAACTTATTAACTTTAGCAGCAATAGCAGCTCCAAGACTAACAGAAAGGTCAGGCTCCTGATTACAATTAATTCTGTAATTAGTAAAATCTCTTCTTAAATTTTCTCTGATAATCTCTGATTTAGTACTTCCACCAACGAGAACTATATCATTAATTGGATAAAGAGATTCATACTGATTAATCAAGTCTTTAAGTAATTTAACTGTTCTTTTGTAGGTCGGGGCTAAAGACTTTTCGAAATCATGTGGTCCAATCATAACACTTTCATTAATTTCTGTTTTGGCAGCATCTTTGAGTATTGTATTAACATTGATCTTATAACTAGAACGAATATCCGTCTTTTTGTACATTTCTAAACGACGAATCATACCAGCTTTGAAAGAGTCTGAAAGTAATTCTACATTTACACCTTTTTCTTTTAATCGTTCTTCAACGATTGAGTACAGGGCTAAATCACAGTCATCGCCACCAAGGTGACTATCTCCATTCGTATCAATAACTTTGTAATGCATTTCAAAATCATTATCAGCCGTATCCGCCGCTTCATCTGCTTCATCATCAAAACCATAGATATCTCCGAAGTCATCGTCGTTTTTACTTGTACTTGAAAGTCTAATTAAAGAAATATCAAACGTTCCACCACCTAAATCATAAACCATGATGTTCTTGGCTGTTCCGTCATCTAAACCGAAAGTAAGTGATGCAGCACTTGGTTCAACAAGAAGTCCTAAAAGATTAAGACCAGCTAATTCACAAGCTTTAATGGTCGCTTCTCTTCCAGTTGTGTTGAAGTATGCAGGTACTGTTACAATAACATCGTTAATTTCCCCATACATCCCTTTAGTCTGCTTGACTAATGCTTTGAGAATTTCTGCTGAGATTTCTGCTGGTGTCATTGTAATTTCTTCGCCACCGTAGCTAAAGGTTCTTGTGTAGTTGGGATCTTCCATGTGACGTTTAATTGAATAAACACAATGTTCTACTTCGTCAATTCGTCGGTATGCTTCCTCACCAACAATGAATCCCTGCTTACTACCGTTCCATAAAACACAAGATGGCATTGTCTTTTTGCCTGATGTGAGTACAATTGGTTCTGGCTTATTATTGTTAATAATTACACTAATTGCGGAATTTGTTGTTCCCAAATCAATTCCGAAGGCGGGTTCTACCCTGCCATTAAGTATCTTGGCTAAACCAGATTTGTTATCAAATAAATTCATTTGTTCCATTTTTTATTCTCCTTTAAAATAAATTATAATTAAAAAGACCCAGCCTATTTGACTAGACTGAGTCTTAATTTTAAATGTATTACATTGTCTTTGCTAAAGTCACTATCATTCAAAGTCCCTGCTATTAAGAATACTGTTCTGCAGAGCTATCACTATCAAAGATATTAAAAGTTCTGGGTTAAAGCATTGATTAGAACAAATGCATTGTTTTGGTTGATTCTACTTCTCCCAGCTCACTGATTGCTTCTACAGGTTCTTCTTTTGTGAAAGTAGTATTACTATTTGTAATGCCTGGGAAACTGGAAGTTAGCGTCTTCCATCTTCTTCTCTAATTCACTAAGTGTAATGTCTAATTCTTCACAGGCATCTTCTGGAGTGAGCTTACCTTTTGAAACTAATTTGAAAAGCATTTCTTCACTACCTTCTAGTTTTCCTTCAAGTCTGCCAGCATCTCTAATGGTTTCGGTATAAGTACACACTGTGATCACCTTTCCTTTTTCTTTCTTTTTAATGACATTAGGAACTGCATTCCTATAACCTTCGTCTCCAGTAAACACTGAAAACAAATCAGCAATCTCTGCTGGATGTTTAATTTCGATAGTATCGTTAGCTTCTAAGCGTAAACGCTTATCTTTGAAGAATCTAGCAACAGCTTTGAAATCACTTGTAAATTTCTCTATTACATCGTCTTCAAGAAAAGCCACGTCAAATACGTTAATCTTGTAGTCTTGAACGTACTTGGCTAAATCGGATGGCAAAGCCATCATGTCATGCAATGATCTACTAGTTTTCCATTCTTTCTCTGAAAAATTAAGAACTATTGTTATTACTGGATAAATACGTTTTCTTTTTTGGTTAGTCTGTTTTGAACTGCTCTTTATATCAAAAACCTGTGATTTATATGCTGATGCATCGTAGTTCATAATTCTGACTGGCATCACATTATCAATAGTACTTCGATTCTCAATTCCGTATGCTGCTACACAAAATAAAGCACCACCGCCAATATCATAATACTTAAATGTATCTCTTCGTTGCTCTTTATCCTGCTCTTCTGCTTTGTAAATGCTTTCTGTTGGACCGTCTACGATTTTGTTTTCGTCAAGACGGATGCTAGAATCACTGAATAATAAAGTATTTACAATATCAGTAAAGACTTCAGGATAATCTTCTAATTTCTTTTCTGCCATTTATCTTCTCCTTTTATTTATTATAGCATTTTTGACTTTATTAGTCTACAAAGTCTTCTGGGCTAAATCGCTGCTTCGCAGAAGACACTGGACTAAAGCCACTGCTATTAAGAATACTGTTATCCAAAGCCGCTGCTATTAAGAATACTGTTATCCAAAGCCGCTGCTATTCAAAACTTGTGAGCTCTTTAAGTCGAATTGTACTTCTCTTGGTTAAGTCTGAACCACGTTCTACTTTAAAGTTAGTATCAAGTCTGGCAAAGAATTTACACTTATCATAGTCAAGAAAAGGTATGAAAGAAATGATACCATCTGAATCATCAGCAATACCAACGGTTAACTCAGACTCCAGTAAATCTTTTTCCATCTCTAGCTGAAAGCTATCCGTAGCGTGCTTCATGTTTGCTGAGCACCGCAGAAGCGTGTCGTAATTAATGGAAACAATCATATCTTCTGGAATCTCTAACTGAAATAATACAGAATCTTTAGAATTTACAGACAAGTACTCACTAAACTCAACCCCAGCAAGACTGCCCGTTGTTGCACATTTTAAGCTTGCTAATGGTAAATTATCATAGCCAATATTCTCACTGACAAAATTTCTTATCACTTCCATTGCCATAGGATGTATCTGTGGTAATGTACTGAAATTACTGATTCTCCCACTTTCTTTTAAATCTTTTGCGTATTTATTTGGTACAATTGTAAGCATTGTAACAATCTTCACAAAAACCACCACCTTTATTTTATTTTAGGGATTACTTGGCTAAAGCAGAAGCATAGCCAAGTAAACAAATTTCTATTATGTCTAGTAATTAAACTTTTAGTATGCTTCTAATTCATACAAGTTTTCATTCTCTCCATAAGCACGATCTAACTCGGCTAAAGCAGATTCAGCCTCAGCATTTTCAATTACATCAACGTGCTGTAAGCTAGCATCGTACTCAAAAGAACAACAATTAAAACGTTTACGAAGAATAATTGGATACTTAATTACAGGTGCATCCCTACGCTTCTTGTTCTCTAACATTAACTGATCTTGTTTTCTTAAAGCTTCATTGTCTTTTAAGATAAAAGTTTCATCAGCTTCTGCTGCTAAGTTACTACTACCTTTAGTAATAAACTCACCAACTGTTTTGTCTTTGGACACTGCATTACGTGCATCGGTTGAAGGATGCGATGCAACGCACACATAAACTGGATAAGTTCTTTTAAAACTACGAAGAAAGATTGACATCTTATCAATAGATGATTTACCATTATCCTTCGTTGAGATACCAGTAAGAGCGTAGCTGTGATCGATGAAAACTGCATCAAACTTAGCTTTTTCATAATCTGCTACCAATTCGTTGTACAAGTTGTCGTAGCTGTAGCTTTCTGTCAGGTAAAGTAAATCATTTACTTCCTGCATTGCCATAGTCTTAATTTTTATGATTTCTTCTGTGCACTCACTATCATCTATCATGTGCATCATAAGTAGACTTTTATGATATCTAACCCAAATGTATGCAAGAAGAATCTGTGCATAGATTTTAGCTCTCGTTGATTCACCAAACATGTAAACGACTTTTCTTTTCTCGGCTAAAAGCCTTGCTGTTTGCCAAATACAGAACATGGATTTACCCATATTAATTTCACCTACGATTACTACAAATCGGTGTCTGAGGATTGGTGTTCCCGGTGTTTTTAATTCCTTGTCGCTGTAGTCGATTTCTGGGATACCGTACTGGGCTAAAGGAATATACTGAGATTTCAACGAGGCTAAAAGATTTCTTCCCTCTTCCACGTCTCCTACATTAGAAGTGACCATTTGTTCATCACTTAATCGTTCTGTTAATTCTATGTTTAATATCTGAAGATAAGATAACCAATCATTCAATCCAGAATAGTTATGTCTATCAAGATTTTGCTGACTTTGTAAAATAGCAACTTGTGTGTGAATTGATTCTGTACTCACATGTGCTAAAAAAGCTGACCTTAGCATTGGTACGTGATTGAGAGCTGTTTCACTCTCTTGTTCAAGTGAGAAGCAAGTTTCATACAATTCCATTGTCATTGCATACAACTTATGGCAAGCGTTTTCTTTAACCGTTTCGATTTCTAAATTACTTGGTAAACCTTCTCTTTCAAGAATTTCTTTCATTCCAACTACTGGATTTGTAATTGAATCAGCGATAGACACTTCTAATGTATTACTTAATGACTCTTCGGTAAGAACTGGGCTAAAATCTTCGAACCTTGATTTTAAATCCTTTAACTCAGTTAATATTTTTAATAAAATATAATATGGGCCACTGAACTCTTCTAATCTTACATATCTAAACAGGGTCTGCAAAATTTCAGTATAATAGGTAGCATTATACCTATCATGTGGTAATAAAGCACTGATAAAAATATTACAGGCATCCTGCAAATTCTCATCTTTATTAATATTTATTTGTAACATTTATGATAACCGCCTTTCTGATTACCATTACAATTTTAAGTATAGCCTAAAGTTTGTTCTTGGCTAAAGTTGTGTGAATGCTGCTAACTGTTCTTTATCCTCCAGTCTTAGCTAAAGTCTTTAATAACTTACCATCCTTTGTATACATACTGTTCAGGATGTGTAAGATGTTCTAGAAGTTCATCCTCTAAATCTAAGACTTCTGAATAATCTTTCCTAAGAACATACGATGCAATTTCACAACGTTTGTAAACATTATTGTAAAAGTAATCTACCTCTTTTGTTTTGTCTGTTATTATATAAAACACAAATAAATCTTTATCGGTAAAACCACGTTGAGCACGTCCAATCATCTGTTTTATATTAGCTGTAAACTCATAAAAAATTACATAGTCACAATCTAAATCAAGTGCTTCTGTTACAGATGTTATTACAACATCAACTGTTTTCTCTTCATTGAATTCTTTTAAGGTTTTCTGTCTTTCATCGTTTGGTGTTTTACCATTAATACAACGATAAGTAATTCCTGCTTCGTCTAAAAATGGTAGTACCCATTCTCTAACTTTGTGTCGATTAATGTAGACAAGTCCACGTTCATTCCCATTACTTTTATTAAATTGGATAAGCTGGGCTAAAGCTTCAGCCTGCTCCGTAGCTCCTTCACCCTTACACAAGTCTGATAGCTCCGAGTACTCAGCGTCAATCTGAAATGGCATTGGATCTGTCCAAACAATAATTCCATGTGGTGCTGTTACTCTACCAAAAGCGTCTGCATTACGTGATACAAAAAAGCAAGGGTCATCACTAATTCTGTAGGAGTTATATTTGAATGCCATTTGTAATCCGTGATAATCATGGTAGGTCTCGCTATCGAAGATGGAAGCTAATCTTGCTAGCTGTTCTATATCTGTTGTTATTGGTGTTGCTGTTAAAGCGTAAGCATATTCAAACTTCTTGATGATTTCGTACAATTTTGCACCAACGTTGGCTGTTACGAAATTATTTAATTTATGTGCTTCATCAACGATAATGCAGTTATAGTCGTTACGATGTTCAAAGAAGAAATCTAGGAATGCTTGACTTGCTAAACAACTATACGTGGCTAAAGTGACATCATAGTCCATAGCCTTACCAATGAAGTTCTGTATTGAATCTTTTGTGCCGTCAGTACAAATTACATCAAAATTTGTAAGTCTTTTAATTTTGTATGGAGTTTGTAATAACTGATTCTTAGTAACAAACATAATAAATTTACTTTTGTGTTCTTTATTATGTAGCATTTTCATAATCGCTGATGCTAAAAAGGTCTTGCCTAAACCTGTATCATAAATCGCAATTGCATGTTTGTGTGCAAGCATTTTTAATACATCAATGCTCTGTAAGTCATGTAGATTATCTTGTTCAAGTACTTTTGAGACTGCTTTACAACTTTTCATGCTACACAACTTCTTTTCCAATGATGTATAGTATGTATTAAATCGTGCCATCTTTTTACCTCTCAAATTAATTTTAATTTTATTTTTTAAGTTTATTTTGTAGTAATGTAAAAAAGCTCATTTAGACGACTAAATCTAAATGAGCTACTGTTTTGTTTTAATTTTAATTTCATGTAATGTGCAGTCTTGGCTAAAGTGTGCCAAAGCTTAGTCCATTTCTCTGGAAGACTCTATTGATATTAGTTTGCAAGAAAGGATTTCTTAAAGCAAAAAATTCTAATACTAAATACAATGTTGTCTCTGTATTTTCTTTATGTTCTTTAATTTTGGTAAAGCATGTAAAATCGTTTGCGTCTGTTTTGAAATTATTTGGAAATGTTTTACTCAATTTTAGAAAGCGTAATTGAGTTAAATCATTTACAACTTTAACCTCGTCTTGGCTAAAGGTCACATCAAGATACGTTTCACTATTCCTGATTGTCTCTAATTTCTCAGACAATACATTTAAAATTTCTATGGTAGCACCTTCTTTCTAAAACAGGGTATGTACTGTACTTAAAGTGTGTTGTCATCACACTTTGCTATTCTTCAATAATAAACTGATTTAAAATAAAATCAGCTATAACACTTGCATGCGAGATATTTCCATTTAATAGAATTACAATAAAAATTCTAAGAAAACGGTATCCCATTGCATTCCTCATTTTGGCAGTTTTAGCATCAATCTGACTTAAAATTACAATAATACTATTAATCTTTTTTAACTCATCGCTCTTCACAATTTTTTCTGTAAAAACTAATAGTATTTCAGAAACTTGTCCCATGTTTGGATACCTAGAGTAATCAAGTCTAATTTTCTTATGAAACTTCATACGGTGGGAAACATAGCTAAGGTAAATAATACTCTTCAAAGCCTTTCGATCATTGTTCTTTCGTGTCTCTTTTGTACTGTGTGAGATAGAGTCTTTTAATTGAAGTAAGCAATCTTCAATGTTTAAATCACACAGTTTTCTTGTACCTTTTGCATTGATTTCTTTTAAACCGTAGATATTTTCTAATTCATTTAAAATTGTGCTAAGAACCTTTGTATAAACATCTTGCTCTACCATGGCTAAAACATGTTCATTCCTGGAAGAGCATTATTGAATGGTGTAGACTGTGCTAAATCATCGCTCTGCTCACCATCTTCTTTGAGAATTTCGTATGCCTGCTGGTCGCTAATATCACCCTTTAAAACCTGTTTAACAATATCTAAAGTAATCTTATCCTCGTCAATATTAATAATGTTTGGTCCCATCATTGCTTCAAATGGTTCTTCAAGTTCTGGGTACTCATCAAAGAAATTTAATTTAATTTTGTAGATAGACCTTAAATCATTAATGGATTTAGTGTACTCTTCCGGATTTAATCCGTAGTGCTTACAGAACTTATCATAGATTTCATCAATGTAAAATCTTTCGTCCTTTTCCTGGCAATTAACACTTTCCATGTCAAACTCAAAGTAAACAATGAATAATAAATTCTTAATAATATCTTTACCATAAGTAGAAAGCGTATTAAGATCCCTGAAGCTTGGACATGTCCATGAACTAGAATACTTAGTAACGATTACATTAAATTCTTTGATTATTACCAAAGTATTCTTGATGTACGCATTGAGAGAATCCCACGTCGAATAACAATGATTGTAAAATTTAACGATAGCATCAAAGTTCTGTATTTCTGCTGCTTCGATTATTTCAAGCAATTCATCGATATCATCGTCTGTTAAAACTGTTTCTAAATCAGGCTTAGCTAAAGCATTGGTTTCACTATTTTCTGAGATTTCTTTAAGATAGTCACCAATCTCCTCATCAAAGCTCTGTAATCCTTTAACGATTGAAATACTCTGATTTAAGAAATTAAATAAATCTTCAGGCTCTAAATTTCCAATAGTATAATTAGCCTGATGTTCTTTTACTACAAAATGTTTTTCCATTTTTATCCTCCATTTTTATTTAAATTTGTTGAAGCCAATCAACATCATCATTTTCCATGAAATTGTCAACTTGGCTAAAGTCATCATACTTTTGATTACTTAAAGCTATTTCTATTGTACTGTCATCTATGTACTTAGAATTTTTAACAGCAGCATCACACATTTTTTGTAATGTTTGCAATTCTTCATCTGTAAACAACAAATTCTTATTGGGTTTTTTATCTCTTTCCTGTAATTTAGTTACAGTTGTCTGATGTTTGTTTTGATAGTTTTTAACGTTTTGATTACTGTAGACTTCATTGTTAATAAACTGTTTTGGATCAATTCCTGCACAATCATACTCCAGGCAATCATTCTCCAAATAGTCATTATCAATTAAATTTTCTTCTTTCGAGTCTACAATCCGATTATCATTTTGGGATTGTTTGTAAGCCTCATCAATCTCTGAAATTATACTGCTGTTTTGTAACCTATCCAGATCTTCTTGGCTAAAGTGGTCAGAAAGACCACTTATAATTTCATCGTCATCCCCATCAGCATCGTCTTCAAAACCTCCCTCAAAACCTCCACTAAAAACATTATCAGCACTTGTTGAATTAAACTCTTCGAAAAGATTTTTAACTTCATCATCTTGAGTCTCTTCATACTGGTCTTTAGTTGTAGCTTCTTTAGCAGAATTGGAATCTTCACATTCTTTACATTCTTGTTCATTGTTTTGTGAATTGCTCAAAATTTCTTCCAATTTAGAATGAATAGAGAAATCATAGTTTTTTACAAATCCCCAGATTAACAAAATTGTTAACGGGGCTAAAGCTTGAAAAACTATTGGAAATTTACCATTTAGTAAATTCACATTGTTAAAGAAAATACCCACTACTACTTCAAGACCTATTATGAAAATAGCAATTGCTGTGGCAACTAATAATAGTTTTTCGATACGTTTTTGTTCTAAGTAAACAACTTTCTTACTAATTTCATTTACTAGTCTAAAAGGAGATAGCAGTAGCAATTCAATTATGCTTGATAAATAATCTGTAAAATTGTCATACTTAGTTTTTAAATCTTTTTCTGTGTATCTCATAGAATTACCATCACCCCAATTAAAATTGCTGAAGCGAAAGCATAATCAATTTTAATGCCAGATTTTTCTTTTCCAAAAAGTAAGACGTAAGAACTAAGTAAACAAAAAATCACAAAAGTTACAATTTTTATTATTATCTTTATTATCTCAATTACCACTCACTCTCCTCCATTCGATACTAAAATTATTTAAGAAAATCAAGGCATTCGCTTTCTCTGACATTTGAAAGTTTTCCTTTGCTATTGCAATCATACATAAAAATAAAAACTCTATCCTTATCAATGTTTTTATTTGTAAGTGTGTAAAGAATATAAGAAGAAGTTGCTTTTACCACATTAACTGATGTTGCATCTCCTTTAAACTTTAAATAGGTATTAAGTGTTCTTTCTTCGTTGTCAACAGTTAACTGATTGTAAACAGACTGTGTTGTAAGATTTCTAATCTTTAGCATGTTCTTGTCTAAATCTTCTACTTTGCTAAACTGGTAAAGGTCCTGTACCACTTCAATAGCAGTTTGTGTTCTCTTTGCTTCGATTCTCTTAATGTTTAAAGTAACAGCAAAGCACGATACCATGCTAACCATTACTATAATAATTATAGCTATCACAATAGAAAATTTTGTTAATCTTCCTCTGCTTTCATCCTTTCTATTTTCTTTTATTTTTGGCTTTTCACGTGAATTGACTGAATACTTTGTAGTTTTCTTTTCCACTCTATCACTCCTTTTATCAATCCTCTATTACTACCTTTTGCTACTCTTCTAAAATTTTCTTTACGTCATAATACATTGTTCCCATTTCTGTCTGTATCTTATAACTTCCATTAGTACCATTTAAAATAGCCTTTCCTAAAACTGAATGAATACCGAGTACTTTGTCAATTATAGTATCTCCCTTTTCGTCCAGATAAAATTGTCTTGGCTCTGCTAAAGGTTTATGGTTTTCATCGGTCTCAATAATTTCTACTTTACACCCCAAACCAATACGTGGTCCTTTATCAATCTCAATGATTTCTACGTCAGCAAGTTCATCCGCAATTTGAATTAATCTTTGTCTACTTTGCTGGACATTTTTGGACGCTGTTGAGTACTCTTCATTTTCAGAAAGATCACCTTTATCTCGTGCTTTTCTCTGCTCATCTAAATAGAACTCTAAATCTTCGTTCAGTTTTTCTTGTTCTTTTATTAAAGCATCGTAACGATACTGCGTAATCTGTTTAGAAATCAATTTTAGTTCCCTCCATTTCTTAGTTTAATTTTTCTTTCTGCAGCATGTGATTAATCCAACAATACTGATTAATCCAACAATACTGATTAATCTGTTTAGAAATTAATTTTAGTTCCCTCCATTTCTTGGTTCAACGTATGCAACTACTGAAGGGTATTTTCTATTATCTTTACTATTTGAATTTTTTAAAGAATCAAGTGAATTGTATTTATCCCATTTATAAAGTGTTTTTAAAGTGTATCTTGAAATTATAAACGTGGCTAAACCCATTCTCGCTCTTCGATTGATTAACTCGTCTAAAACGGAATAAGCATCGTACCTGTAATAAGTATGAGTTACTGTAACGAAAACTACATCACTAGTCATGTAATCATCGTAAGTAAATCTACTATACAATTTATAATCCAATTTTTCTGAAGCTAATACTAATAAACGTTTTAATTCAATCGTGTCAATAAGTGGTGCGACCGAGTATCCATTTGCCAAAGCGTGCTGCATGCACGAGTAAGCAAAAACCGTTTTTGAATACCCAGGAGGTGCTATAACATACACAGATTTATTTGGCACTCCACCTCCCTTAAAAATATCATCCAACTTTGTTAGCTGGTCTAAAAACCTAACAAACAATCTATCGTTGTATCTACCAGCAATATCAAACTTTTCTGGTAACTTCTCTGTATTATCATTCTCCAGAATTCGCCTATTCCAGAAAACTCCTTTGTAAGCTGGTTGTATAATTTCAGCAGATCCTTCTTCAACAAGTGTAGTTTCTGTGTTTGCCTTAACTTGGCTAAAGCTGTCCATCTTAGGCAGCTTTGAAGAACTGCCAGCAGGAGCATGCCCGCACTCAGGGCAAACACAATCAACTAATCCTTGTCCACCACAGGTAAAGCAATACTTAGACATTCTCTATTCCTCCCATGCTTTAATGTGAGTTACACGTTCATCAGAAAGGCCATAAGCGTCTTCTTGACGTTTTAACTCATCACTATCGATTTTACGTATCATAGAAGCATACTTGTATACATCTAATCCTAAATTTTTATCCATACGTTCGTTAATTTTATTTGCTAGATTAGAAAAATTACACACTTCTTTAACATCAGTATTTAGAAATGTACTATCTGGAAATACAATTAAATTCCAAAAATGTATTGGTAATTCACCAAATTTCCTATACATTGATGCATTTAAAGAACGAGTGTGTAATACATTCTGGTTTAAAGTGTTAAAAACAAATTTTGCTTTTTTATCTCTTGAACGAAGTTCCCATAGCTTATCGCTGTAAAAACCTTTCATTGATGTTATAAAATTCTTAGATTCAATTACAAAAATTCCTCCACTAGAAATCATTACAACATCAGTTTGTGTTTCTTTTTTAAGAGCGTAGCTAAATGAATTTACATTATGTAAAATGACTGCATCTGGAAAATCTTCTTTCAATTTTAAAACAACTTTAGTTTCAAACATTATTCCTAAGAACTCTAATGATCGTCTATTCATTTTTTCCTCTTAAATTACTTACATAATCATGTTGTGTGTTCACTTGGCTAAAGCCTTCCAAATCATGTTGTGTGTTCACTTGACTAAAGCCTTCCAAAGCGTATTGTGTGCTCACTTGCCTAAAGCCTTCCAAAGCGTATTGTGCACTTACTTGCCTAAAGCTTTCCAAATCATTCCGTATGCATTCTGTACCTGTTTAACTCTTGCAGGAGTTATCTTGGCTAAAGCTTTGCTTATAGCTGAGTAAGTCTTTGGTCTTTTAGCTTTTAGAGATTTGTTATTAAGTAAATAGTCTCTGTAGCTTTCTGCAAAGTACTCTGAAGCACTGGATGTTACGTAGGACTTGTTGTTTCCAACATAATTATTCTTCTCACTGTTATAAATATTTTTGAATTCGTTTGTATCACAATACTGGCCTGTAACGAAAGAAACAAAATGTCCCAACTCATGGTAAACAGATGTATCAGTATTTTTTACAGTAATCCTATGATTTGAAACTGAAAATACACCACTGTATTTTTTAAGGTAAGGGTCTACATAAATTTTAAATCCCAACTGATTAAAGGCATTCTTAACACTACTGTGTGCTTTAGGAGCTAACTTTTCAACACCAATAACACCTCTGTACTTAGTGGTTGTTGTTGTAGTTGTTTTTGTTACAACAGTTGTTTTTATGACTTTAGTCTTAGACCCCTTAGTTAAAGTGGTTTTAACAATAGTTGTTGTTTCAATCTTTTTACGAATTGATGTGGCAACATTTGGTGCACTATTAGCATTTGTAGTTTTCTTACGTGTACTAGTAGTTGTTTTGTTTTTCTTTGCTTTTGAAGATAATTTTACTTTCTTAGTAGTTGTTTTTCTTGTTTGTGATACATTTGTTTTTACTGTGTCAAAAGCATTTGCTTTTACTTTAGCAGGCGTCATAGCTAAACAGCAGATACCAAGAAGTACTGCTGTTACTGTGAAAATTTTATTAAATTTTCCTTTCATCTTTAATCCCTCCAATTTTGCATTGTAGGATTAGATGAATACAGTTCTTAGTAATGTTTTGCTAAGATTGCGTACCTTGGATGGTTTAGTACTTGGCTAAAACTAGTCCTATACTAAACTTAAAAGATCTGCTGTAATTAGAATTTAATCTATCGTAGACTAAATTCTAAAAACTACATTAGCTTTTCACTAATGTAGTCTATTGCCTTGGCTAAAAGCCGTACTAACATTTCACTAATGTAGTCTGCCTTGGCTAAACTAAAAGCCATACTAGCATTTCACTAATACAGCTTTACCTGTCATTTAAAGAATGCTATGTGCATCCTACTTTTGACCTCTTACTTTTGACATCTTTTTAAAATTTATTTTTGTACTTATCTAAAGTTGTTATGCTGTCTGTTGTTGACTTTAAAACAACTCCATTTTTCTTAGTACCGTTACAATTTCAAGTTCTCCATTTTCGCACTTGACATCAATGTCTTTCACCTTACTTGTATTGTTGAAAACTTCAAGGATTGCTTCTCCAAATCCTTTAAGACGTTTTCCGCCATCCGGAAAACCCTTAACTTGGCTAAGCTCTTCTATTGTGTGAGGTTGCTTGGCTAAAAGGTTCTCGATTTCCTCATCTTTGTAAATTGTGTAAGGTAAAGTATGTCTTTGCCCTACCAATTTACTACGTAAGCTTAAAAGTAATGCTCTCTGCTGTTCAATAGTGTCTTGTGTTACTTTGTTTACATTATCTGCCATTTTTGTATCTCCTTTTAGAAATTTATAAAGGAATGCTGTTTTTACGATGGTAATTCAATTCACAGTTTTAGTTAGTAATACCATTGTATCTTAGAAGTACATATTTCTTTCCACCCTTTTTACCATAATGTACTGTATTTTTACTTCCACTCTTATTTGCGTAAATAGTTGTTCCTCGGGCTAAATCGGTTACCTTTGATTCTTTACCAGCTGTAGCTTCTGCAACTGTAAGAGTATTCCCTTTATCTTTTAAGTAAAACATAGCATGGGCCTTTTTCTCTCCAAATGTAACAAGTACATCACCAGGTTTTCTGGCTTTCCAAGCTACTCGGCTAAAGTGACCATCCTTTACCAAATCCCTGCATGATAACGCATTAATTTTCATATCAGCATCGTAAAAACTTCTCCAAATGAAAGTAGCTGCATCTAAATGGGACGGATTGTTTGAATCATAACAATAACCGTCACAACCTTTACTATGCCTGCAGGCTTTGTAAGGAGTTCCTAAACGACCGTAAATACCTTCCATCAATGAAACTTGTTTCGGGGCTAAAGTGCTCACTTCGATTCCCTGTTGACTTAACCAGGTATTCACTTTAGAATTGGTTGATGAACTTCCATTATTAGAACTGCTGTTACTACCACCCGGAACATAAGTACCAGACTTGGCTAAATTGTTCAGGTATGTTGCAGGATTAGTTGGATCTATACCAACTCCAGATACTTTTAGCATTTTAGCGTAAACGTATTTGCCCATCATGCAAGCACTCACTAAGTAACCACCACCTACTAAATCATAACAACTTACTAATGTGTGATTTTTTCCATCAGCATATTTAATTTTCTTATTAACAACACAGTAAACACTACCCCAACCACGCTTCTTATTGTATTTTGAATCATCATAATCACTGTTTGTTTCGTAAACTGTTTTGGTTTGTGCGGATGTAAGGGACTCTCCTGAAATGTTTTTGATTGCTGTGTTTAAATTACTAATACGTGATTTTACCTGGGCTAAAGCTTTACTACTACTGACGTTTTCACTTGGATAAAGCTTATTCCACGCATCTATAAAATCATTGCGATGACCGCTTAAGTATTTGTACGCATCTTGGCTAAAGAACCAATTGTTTGAATGAGCTGCTATTGCTGCGAAGATTAATCGTCCTTTGTCAGAACTTGTGAGACTTGAAAGATTAGCTTTTGAGTTTGACATGTAACTAGAAAGTAATGAAGCTGAATTATTAAGGGCAACTCCTAAATTGTAATTATTATTTTTTAATACTTTGCTTGCTTTGTCACTAGACTCTTCACCTTCAGGATTATATCCGAAGCCATACGCACATTGTAAAACACCACCTTCACCTCTGTTGTGTACGCTCGCGGCTAAAATGGAATTCTCCTCACTTGTAAGTGAGCCGGAGTCTACCCTATAGTGTTTAATAAAGTTATTAAAACGTCTATTAAGACTTGCTATGTTATCTGGTATGTAATGCTGTTCTGCTTTCTTTCTTCCAGAATTGCTAACACCATTAATAGTGGACTTGGCTAAAAAGATATTGTTTCCCTGCATACACCATGGAGTTCTATCCTCTGGGTTGTCTGCTCCTTCGCTCAACCATGAACAACGTCCTCCACCGAGTTTTTGCCATTCCTTGTCCCCGAAACCACGTACTGTCATTTGTTCTGGTGTAAGTCCTTTGTAACTTTGTTTCCAAACTACCTTATTATTTTTGTATGGAAGGTATGACTGGGCTAAAGTGCCATCATAAGTTCCAGTTTCATTGACCTGCATACCTAGCAAAGTACTGACTTCAACAAAGTTAGTATCTTTAGTTGTAATCTTTCCTTCTTGCAAATCTTTGTAAAGATTTAGTAATTCTTTTGCATAGCCATCATTCATTTTAGCAATTAAAAGTAAATTAACTCCTGCACCTGACGATGCGGAAGTGGTACCTTCACCTTGTGTTTCTTTACTCTTATTTCCAAATACCTTTTTTAATTTTGTTATTAATTCAGTATTTTGTGCATTAGGATCATTTGGTTGTGCATTACTTTGATTAGATACTAAATACATATAATCAGAATTGTCCGTGGCTAAATGTGAGCACAGACCTACAGTACCTAATGTTATGAATAAACCTACACCTGTAAGAAATTTTGTAAATTTCAATTTATCACCTCTTTAATTTTAAAATAAAAATACCGGTAAGCTTTTACACTTACCGGTACTATGGTGTTGATTTAATTATTTATTTCGTTGTTGTAACGTTATTATTTATTTCGTGGTTGTAACGTGATTATTTAGTCCAATACAGGTAATGGAATTTCTACGCCATCCAATCCATCCAGAACAGTCTGTGCTAAAGAGAACAAAGGTAAGAACTCACAATCTGAAGGTTCTGCTTCATTCCATTTTGAGAACAACGGAGAACTTTCTTCATAGTATTTACTAATATTGGCGTGCTCTGCTATCTTCGCAGGAACCTTAGCTGAAGAAGTCGTAATGAACTTGTGTAGGTGACCACTTTCAGATTTAATGAGAAATCCAATACTCTTTTCTTTTTTCTTTCCTTTACCTTTTCTTTTCTTCTTCACTACGCACTGAATGCTATCACCACAAAGGTGTCTGTAGTTAATCATAGCTTTGTAGATTGTGCTGTAAATAAAATTGTCCATTAGAGAATCTTCCCAATCAATGACACCTTGGAGCTTTGCTAAAGTTGTAAAGACAGCATGCTCTGTGAAGAATACTTTGCACTTTTTGGTTGAGATTTTCTCTTTTTTGAGATTGTAGATAGGACAGAGTTTAATTACACTAAAATCGATCAAAGCTATGATAATCCGTTCTAACTGAGTGGTTTGGATTTCTGGGCTAAAGCGTCTTAATAATTCCCAGACCTCTAAATCTAAATCAGTAAAGGTGTTTTCCTTAGCTAAAGCTAGCCATACAATGCTAGTTAAAACTTTGTAAACAAAGACCTCACTTACATCTTCTCGTTTTGCTATGGTCTTACAAACTTTTAAGATCTGGTCGTAAATTTCATTGTAGTAATCGCCATCCTCATAGTATGTTTCTACTACCTCCGGATAACATCCTACATTCTGGTAAACCTCTAGTGCATCTGCGAACCAAATATCATTGTGTTTGCCATTTTTGTCATTTCTGCCATCTGCTTCTTGGACTCCTATGCCATCTACTGTTGTAATGTAGTCTTCTTCGGCTCCGTAGAGACCTAAGAACTCTTGGAAAGTAATACCAGTCATTTTGGCAATGTAGGTGTATGGAGAACATACAATGTTAGGATACTTGGCTAAAGAGTCCTCAAGAGTGCAAATTAATCTAAAGTCAAACTGATTTAAATAGTTTATTAAACCAGTTGGGTCTTTGCTAAACTGTAAGTTCTTTATTATCAGTACTGAATTTTTAGTATTGTCCAACGCTCCTTCATTATTGTAAATGAAAGAAAAGACAGGGTGTAACCCATGTGTATCACCATCTTGTGAAAGATCTTGGCTAAAGTCCTTAGAGTTCTGTATGTCGTTAGAGAACTTATTTGAGAACTTCTTTCCGATCTTGTCTTCTAAATCAATGATGTAATAGTGTTCGAAATTCTCTTTGACATAATGCTGAATGCTGGTTGTTTTACCAACGCAAGGTGGTCCTTGGACTACTAGAACATCATTAACATTGTGCTGCCAAATGTAAAGATCATTATCAATTTTTCTTTCTAAATACATAGAACCTCCTTAATAATTTTAGTGTTAATTCCTATTTAATGATTCATCATTATTGTGCTATTATTAGTTCTCCGTAATGCTAATTCAAATCTGTACTGCTGTTTAATGTTTGGATATTTTTCCATATCTACTTCTGACTCAAACATTTTAACTGGTCTTACCCAGACTTTGAATGGTTCCTCGGCTAAAGCGTCTAAAGCCCTGTACACCACAACGTCCTCTTCGAGGTATTCTGCATAATAAAGAATTTCATAGAGATATTTACCACTACCTAATTCATCTTCATTAACGGTTTCTCTTTTGAAATGTCTAACTATATCTCCTGGATAAAACTTATGTTTTTCTCCTAAAGTGATGCATGCTTGGCTAAAGCAGAAATTATTAGCTAATAACAATTCTGTTTTAGCCATGAAGGTCTCAAGCAGTCCACATCTAATTTTACCAGTGTAAACTTCTTGATAAACAATAAGCGCATTTCCCGTTTCTGTATGTTCTGCAAAATTAAGAATTAAGTATGATTGTCTGTTTTCTGTTGAGAAAGGCTGTTTAGCTCCAACTACGATATCTCCGATGTGTAATGTGTCATTAATCATTTTTAGTATTTCCTTTCTTGTAATAAAATTATTATTGTGTTCTTTGTTTTGGTAAAATAAAAGCACTCAGGGAATTTAGTCCTAAGTGCTTATGGTGAGTGTTATCATTCTTTTGCGGTTCTCTTGGATGTGCTGAGCATTTTGAAAGTGTGTTGCAATCCTTAGAGATATGTTAGACCTTTGTGATTTTCTTGAAGTCTTTTAGAACTCTTTTAGTGGTGTACAAGGCCTCTACCACTATCGGTCATGCAAAGGGTTGTCTGTAAGGATCTTTCTTCCACTTGGCTAAAGTGGTGTCCATTTTACGTTCAAAGTAAAGTTCTTTGTTTTCTTTTGAATTCAAATCAACACCTCCTTCTTGTAATTTATTTCTTTTTCTTCTTTAATCCATACAGTTTATGGATTTTCTTCTTGGAATATCGGAGAACTCTGGAGTCCGAGTATTTTTCTAAAAGTGCATTCTCCATCTCTTTGCTAAAGGTAATAAATGTTCTTTCTTCACTTTTTGTCTTTTGTAGCATGAAAAGCACCTCAGGTATAACGTTAATAGAGTAGTCTGGGCTAAAGCACACATCCTTGCACTTATCAATGTCTTCAGATGTGCTTGATTCATAGCACACATCTTTGTACTTATTAATGTCTGCGGATGTATTCGATTCATAGCACACATCATCATTACACTTACGTAGGAATGTATTTTTATCTTTAGTTAAACATCCTGCCCTGCGTGCATCATAAATATAAAAAGTTAAGTCTGCTGCTGCCTTTGCTTTTTCTGTGCATAGGATACTTTGGATAAAGTAGTTATGAAAAAGAATATCTGTGAAATGTAAAGTGTAGTATTCTGTATCATTTCCTTTCTGCATATCGTAGATAGGTTTCTTGGCTAAAATGCCATAGTTAATCAACTCTGCCAGTATTTCTCTTACCTGTTCATATTTGAAGGCGTAATTAAAGTATGTTCTTTCTAAATAATTAGTTAAGTCAAAAGCAATGTCTGTAAAGATGAAGTTCTGGGCTAAAGCCACTCTGGTGAAAGCAGTTAAGAAATCAAAAATGACTTCGTAATTATAACCAAAATACTTAGCGAAGTTATAGACATAATTTATGATGATGTATTTTGGTTTGATCTTTTCTAACTCAGGATCTAAGTATGCTTCCAGACATCTTGGAAAACCTCCACACTGTTTGTACAACTTAAAGACATCTTTAGGGCTTGCTCCCATGTCTGATGTTCTGTAGGTGTTGTAGGCTTTGCTAAACTCTTTGATCGTCATTGTTTTCATTCCAATGATAGTTAAGTCTGTTACAAGATAAGATGTGTCACCAAAGAAGTGCGGACTTATTACTGTTACTGCGATTTTACAGTTATTGTATTTTCCAAGTCGTGATACAATGCTTAGGAGTCCAAAGACATGGTCGGCATTACGAAGAATTAGTAAATTGTTTGGGTCTTCTAGGAACTCTTCCCCTGTTTCACTCTGTATGAGGAATTCTAGTTGTGTGTAGTCATCTGTTCCGACATTTCGAGGTTCTAATTTGGAATTGAACTTTATGTTAGATCTTGATTTGAAATCAGTCAGGTCAATGACTTTTACTATTTTAAAGTTTCCTGTTAAATTAAGCAAACTAGTGAACTTACCTACATCGGGTGCACCACGTACAATTAAAGGTGTCGGATTTTCTTGGCTAAAGTGTTTTAATAACTTCTTGTCTATGTCTCTTTTGAAATACATAGTAAACCCCTTTCTGAGTGTATTCTTAATGTAAATTAAAAAAAGCCAATGGCTGTTATACCAAAGGCTTCTGAGTTAAAGTAAAATATTTTATTGTTTTGGGTATGCTTGGATCTTCTTGGATCTCACTTTGTGAAGTATTCCCTTTCTATTTTACTGGGCTAAATTGTTGATAATTATGTCAAAATTAAAATAATGACATTTTATTATTATCGGATTTAAAATCCATTATTTTAAGATTACTTAATCTTTTTAACTCTTCTGGCATAATATCTTTTACTTTTTCTTGATTATGTTTATTATAATAAAATTGATGTAATGTGCCTTTAGTGTATTTCCATTTAGAATCTGAGTACTCCTCGGCTAGATGGGTGAAGTATCTTTCCCAACTTACATACTCCTTACATTCGATGTAATCTGACGGATTTTCAAGTATCTGTGTTAAATTTCCAAATGAAATAACACCTGCTTTTAAAAGTACCCATTCGAAACTTTCTGGTAAATAAAAAGTAATACGTTTGTCAAAATCAGATTCCAAAAACTCATAACAATCACTAATCAGTGAACCAAATGCTGCACCATCTACAATACAAAGAATATTTTTGGCTTTAGCTGAAATAAGTTCATTTAAAATATTTGCAGCACCACCTGCGCTTATTACTTCTACTTGGTTAAAGAAGTGACTATAAAATTGATAACCTGATTTAGAATCTTCAGTGATAATTAAATCAATATTAG
>OLPR01001142.1_pt1 | contig 22474 bp, 21 predicted proteins | sample 1672761 | NCBI WGS metagenome assembly OLPR01 (sample SAMEA3136721, study PRJEB25190) | human gut metagenome | biome: human gut; feature: human-associated habitat; material: faeces | place: Austria | collected 2013 | reverse complement strand
CGACCGTGCGACCCCCGCGACTGGGCGGCACCGAGCGGGTGGGCGTGTTCGCATCGCGCAGCCCCTTTCGCCCGAACCCGCTGGGCTTAAGCTGCGTGAAGCTCGATCGGGTAGAGCGCACCGACACCGGGCCCGTGCTCCACGTCCTCGGGGCCGACCTGCGAGACGGCACGCCGATTCTCGACATCAAGCCCTATATCCCCTTCGCCGACTGCCATCCTGACGCCCGCGGCGGATGGATCGAAGACACGCCGTGGCACGAGCTTACAGTCGACTTCCCTGACCAGCTTCGCGAATCGATCGAGCAAGACAAGCTCGCCGGCCTCATCGAGGTGCTGAGGCAAGACCCGCGGCGCGCGGGAAGCAAGCACGACCCCTCGCGCGTGTACCACCTTGCCTACTCCTCGCACGACGTCGCCTTCACCGTAGACGGGGATGCCCTGCACGTGGTTTGCGTAAGCTAGGCCTCGCTCGCCCGCGTCTTCCTAGCAGAGAGCACGTCGCACAACTCCCCCGAATGACCACGAACTCGGGGTTTTGAACGTGCGTCTCGCCCTGGCCAAACCAAGGGCGGCGATTGCGCGCCCTGCGCCATTGGGGCGGTCGCGGTGCGCTCCCCGCGCATCATGCGGTCGCAGCAGCCTCCCCGACGGGGAGCTTCACGCGCATGACGGTTCCGTCCGCAGAGCTCGCCTCGACCTCCACCGTGCCGCCGTGAAGTGCGGCGATTTCCCACACGAGCGAAAGTCCCAGCCCAACGCCGCCGTATTCCCTGCTGCGGGACGAATCGACGCGGAAGAACGGTTGGAAGACGCTCTCCTTGAACTGCTCGGAAATCCCAGGGCCGCTATCCTCGACCCGCAGGATAACGCGCCCGCCCTCCTCGCAGGTGGAGACGCGAACCGCCGTGTCGGGTCGACTGTAACGAATTGCGTTCTCGACCAGGTTAAACACGAGCCGATATACCAACGTGTCGCTGCCAATCAGCTGGGCATCCCCGCTACGCTCAAGGGCGATGCCGCGCGCCTCGGCGAGGGGCGTAAGATCGGCGAGAACCTCCTCGACCATCGGCGCTAACTCAATCCGGTCGTTGCAGGGCACGCTGCGAAGCTCGCTCATCTCGAGCAGCGTCTTCGTCATCTGCGACATCTTCTCGGTCTGCTCCTGCAGAAGCTCGAGAAAGGCAGCCTCCTCAGACCCCACGTCGGGGTGTTCGACGGAGAACAGCTCGACCTGCGCCTGCATGAGTGCAAGCGGCGTCCGCAGCTCGTGCGCGGCGTTCCCCGTGAACTGCCGCTGTGCGCTAAAGCCTTCGTCGAGGCGGTCAATCATGCTGTTGAACGACTTGCTGAACTGCTTGAACTCAGGCAGCACGTCCTCGCTAATCTTCATGTCCGCGAGGTTGCTCGGTTGTACGTTCTCAACCTGCGACGCAAAAGCCCGCAGCGGCCTGAGCGCACGGCCGCTGACGAAGTACGCCAGCACACCACCGAGCAGCGTCACCGCAATTGTGATAAGCCAATTGGTCGTGCTGAAGGATTCCTGCGCGTTGCTCACAACAATCGTGAGCTCTTCGTCGAGCTCACGATTGTCAGGGTCGAACGACGCAGCGGCACCATCGCCGATGTCGCCGCATGCCGATATGCCGCTGCCGATCGAGTCCATATAGCGCATTCCCGAGTATCCGATGAGGCAGTTCATGAGCACGCACGTCGTGCACACGAGAAGGGCCGTCATCAACGTGATGCGCCACTGCAGCGAGAGCCTTCTCATTCGGCCTCCTCCATCACGTAGCCCTCCCCAATGCGATTGCGTATGGGGTCGTGCCCCAAGGCAGCGCGCAGCTTCTTCCTCAGAGCGGAGATGTGCACCCTGATCGAGTTGCTGAAGTTGTTCACGCTGCTGTCCCACACGTGTTCGAGCAGCTCCTCCTGGCTGACCGGCCGCCCCTGGTTGAGCATCATGTATTCGAGTATCCCGGTCTCCTTCCGCGTGAGAGACAAAGCCTCATCGCCTGCAAAAGCCCGACGAGCCTTTGTGTCAAATGTCATATTTCCGCAGGTCAGCAGCACATCATTTTGCGTAAAGCGCCTCAATGTGAGGCTGCGGATCCTCGCCGCAAGCTCTTCTAGGTGAAACGGCTTCGTCAGGTAATCGTTCGCTCCCGCATCAAGCCCGGCTACCTTCTCGGCGACCTCGCTGCGAGCCGACAAGATGAGCACCTTGGTCTCACGGTCAACTTCCCTCAGTGTCCTAAGCACCGTCATGCCATCAGCTCCGGGAAGGTTCAAATCGAGCACGACGAGATCGAAGCGCTCGACGGCGAGAAAATCCATAGCATCTCGCCCGTCGTGGCAATAGTCAACGCTGTAGGCAAGGCGCCTCAAGCTGCGCACGATCGCATCGCAAAGCGACCGCTCGTCTTCAACAACCAAAATGCGCATACGGGCCTCCTCGCGCAGACGTCGCCTCTCTTAACACGGATTTTATAGGCGATATGTTCCAATGGACCCCGAAGCGGAAGGAATAGCCTGATTTCTCCCGAAAGGAGGACAAGACCATGCGTCGAAAAGCACTGCCGCTTCTGCTCGCAGCGACATTGGCGCTGGGCGGATACGCCGCCTTTCAGCGGGTCGCCTCCAAGGAGAGCGGAGCGAGAAAAACTGATTCGATCGAGGGGCCCGCACATATGGAAGGTGAGAAAAGCATGCACAAGGAAACCACGGAAAACGTCATCTACCTGGCAGGTGGCTGTTTCTGGGGCATGGAGCAACTGATGCAGTCAATCCCCGGCGGCTACTGCCACATCCCGAAAGCGGAGATGGAGCTGTTCTCCAAACTACACATCGACCCTGGCGATTCCCATCTCGGCCACGTTTCACCAATGGCCCAGAGTCCCCCAACGACGTGCGTTACCGCATCAACAGTGCGTCTTTGCGCTTTGTACCGTACGCGAAGATGCAATCCGAGGGCTACGGATATCTCCTCGACCTGTTCGACGAGTAGGTTTTCGCAGGTCATACATTAGAAAGCGAGTGAAAGGAGCGATTGGATTGTTCAAAGCGATAAAGCCTGTAGCGCAAGTTGCCTTGGTGGCAGCCGGAGTGGCCATGGTATGCCTCGGCGCAATGAGGGGCGAAGCAGATGCCGTGCTGGCCAAGGCAATTCGACTGTGCTTGGAGTGCATTGGAATTGGATAAGAGAAGAAACCCCGTATCGCAGTTTTTGAGCCGCTTCCGTAGCTGGATTCAAGCGGGCGCGACGCTGCTCACCAATATCCACCTGCCGAACTTCTTCAAGGGCACTATCTATCAGGGGCACGGCAAAGCGGTCTGCGTACCCGGCCTGAACTGCTATTCCTGCCCCGCGGCCACAGGCGCTTGCCCCATCGGGTCGTTTCAGGCGATCGTGGGCTCGTCGAAGTTCAGCTTCTCGTACTACGTGACCGGGTTTTTGATTCTCATCGGCGTGCTGTTGGGGCGTTTCGTGTGCGGATTCCTCTGCCCCTTCGGATGGCTGCAGGAGCTGCTGAATAAAATCCCTGGCAAGAAGCTGTCCACAAGGAAACTCAAACCGCTTAGGTACCTGAAGTACGTCGTACTGCTGCTCACCGTGGTTTTGCTGCCCGCGCTGCTTGTCAACGACGTCGGGATGGGCGACCCATACTTCTGCAAGTACCTCTGCCCGCAAGGAGTGCTCGAAGGCGCGATTCCGCTCGCCATCGTCGATAGCGGCATACGCTCCGCATTGGGAGCGTTGTTCACCTGGAAGCTCGTCGTTCTGATCGCTGTGGTCGTCTTGAGCGTGCTCATCTATCGCCCATTTTGCAAATGGGTCTGCCCGCTCGGCGCTCTCTATGCGCTCATGAACAAGGTATCCCTGCTTGGAATAAAGGTTGACCAGCACCGATGCATCTCGTGCGGCACGTGCGCGAAGACGTGCAAGATGGATGTCAAGGTCACGGAGTCGCCCAATCACACCGAGTGCATCCGCTGCGGCAAGTGTATAAGGGCCTGCCCGACCGACGCCATCGGCTTCAGCTACGGCCTGAGCTTACCGGAAAAGCAACCGAATCAGCAATGCGAAGAGAACTGACGAATTGAGAAAACGACAAGCAAAGCAAACGATTGCAAATGGAGGAATTATTATGAAACTAACGAAAATTGCGGTAGTGCTGGTGGTCTCCCTTTTGGCGTTCAGCCTTGCAGCCTGTTCGGCTCCTAAGGATAGCGAGACAACCTCGACAAGCAGCAACACCGATATCGCGACTTTGCTGGCAACGCAGCCGAAGAACGCCGAGGAGGCAGCCGAGCTGCACCAAAAGCTCATGCAGAAGGAAAACGAGATCCTCTCCAGCAACTCGAAGTTGTGGGAAAAAGTGTTTCTGTCAGCCAACAAGGACATGCCGATGATCGAGGACGGCAAGAACTACGGCGACTTCCTCCTCGACACGATCGAGGGCGCCAAAGACCAGTTCTCGACTGAGGAATTGAAGACGCTCAAAACCGGAGCGCAGCAGGTGAAGGAAATCGAGGACAAGCTCGCGGCCCTCGAGAAGGACTTCCCTGGATGCGGTAGCTCCCCGAGCTCGGGGGAGAGCGTCGACGCGTCGAGCGCCGGCATGCCGAATAGCGCAGGCGCCGCTACCAGTGCGGACAAGTTCCCGAGTTTCCAGGGGAAAGACCTCGACGGCAACGAAGTGACCAGCGACAAGCTCTTCTCGGGGAGCAAGGTGACCGTGGTCAACTTCTGGTTCACCACCTGCAAGCCGTGCGTGGGCGAGCTGGGCGACTTGGAAGCGCTCAACAAGGAGCTTGCCAGCAAGGGCGGCCAGGTCGTGGGCGTGAATTCCTTCACGCTCGACGGTGACGCGACCGCAATCTCCGAGGCAAAGGACATCCTCGCGAAGAAGGGCGTCACGTACAAGAACGTCTGGTTCGCGTCGAGCAGCGAGGCCGGGAAGTTCACCTCCGAGCTGTTCTCGTACCCGACCACCTACGTCGTCGACAAGAACGGCAACATCGTGGGTGACCCGATCGTCGGCGCGATCACGTCCCCCGAGCAGCAGAAAACGCTCAGCAAGCTCATCGACCAGGCAATCGCGAACAGCGAGGGATAAGCTCGCAAGCGAGCGCTGAGCGCTATGGGAAGGCCCCGGCAGTTCAAGAAACTGTCGGGGCCTTCCTGCGTCTTGCGAGGCATACGATACGGGCCAATCTGTGAAATTCTTACGTATGGGTAAGAATTTCGTGCAATTGAGAAAATCGTACATATAGATAAGAAATCCGCTAAAGCACCAGGTAGCGGCCGGTGATGCTTTCCGGGTTCGCGGCAATTTCCGCGGGCGTGCCGCACGCCACGATGCGCCCGCCGTCTTTCCCGCCATGAGGTCCCATGTCGATCACGTAATCGGCATTGGCGATGAAGTCGAGGTCGTGCTCGACCACCACCACGGTGGCGCCCTGCTCCACAAGCCGCTCGAACACGCCGAGCAGCGTCTCGACGTCGCGCGGGTGCAGGCCGATGGTCGGCTCATCGAACACGAACACGGCGTCTTCCTGCCCCCGGCCCATCTCGCTTGCAAGCTTCAGGCGCTGGGCCTCCCCGCCAGAAAGCGCGGGCGTCGCCTCGCCGAGCGTGAGGTACCCCAACCCCAGGTCATGCAAGGTTTGCAGCTTCTCGTGCGCCTTCTTGACGTCGGCAACATGTGGCAGCGCCTCATCGACCGAGAGCGCGAGCAGCTCAGGCAGGCTGAGCGCCTGGCCACGGGGCGCGCCCTTCTCGGGGCGGCAAATACCCTCGGCCGCGGCGCTATAGCGAGAACCGCGGCAATCGGGACAGGCGATGTCGACGTCGGGCAAGAACTGCACGTCGAGCGAAATCTGCCCCGTCCCGTCGCAGGTGGCGCAACGGAGGCTTCCCGTGTTGTACGAGAAGTCGCCCGCCTTCAAACCCGCCGCCTTCGCCGCCTCGGTGCGAGCATAGGCGCGGCGCAAGTCGTCGAGCACGCCGCAGTACGTTGCCACGGTCGAGCGGACGTTCACCCCAATGGGGGTCGCGTCGATCAGGTTCGCGCGCCTGATACCGTCTGCGGCAAGCGCCGTCACATGCTCGGGAAGCTTCTCGCCAGCCGCTGCTTGCGCGAGCGCGGGAATGAGCGTCTCCAGCACGAGCGTCGTCTTCCCCGAACCAGACACGCCCGTCACGGCAATGAGGCGGCCTCGCGGGATATCGACAGAGAACGGCTTCACGGTATGCAGCCCGCTCGATTCCAGGTGGATTCGCCCCAAGTCGAACATTTTCCCAGCTTGCGCCTGCGAGCGAGCCGTCACGCGCACCGCCCCCGAAAGAAAGGGGCCTATGATTGAGGCCGCATCGCGGGCAACCTCGTCAACCGAGCCTTGAGAAACCACCGTGCCGCCGTCCGCACCCGCGGCAGGGCCCATTTCCACCAGATAGTCGGCGGCGCGCAGGATGCGCGTGTCGTGGTCGACCATCACCACGGAATTCCCGTCGGCAATCAAATCGCGCATCACGCCCAGAAGGCCGTCGATATTGGCGGGATGCAAGCCGATGGAGGGCTCGTCCATCACGTAGAGCACGCCAGTAGTTCGGTTCCTCACCGAGCGTGCGAGCTGCACGCGCTGGCGCTCCCCCGTGGAAAGCGTGGCGCCCGCGCGGTCGAGCGAGAGATATCCCAGTCCCAGCTCCAGCAGGCGCCGAGCGGTGCCCGCAAACGAGTCGCAGATGGATCTCGCCATGGGGCGCATCTTATCAGGAAGACTCCCGGGCACGCCTTCCACCCATAAGACCGCCTCGTCAAGCGTCATTTCCGTCGCCTGTGCCAGGTTCATGCCGCGCACAAGCGGCCCGCGCGCGGCATCCGAGAGACGCGTGCCACCGCAATCGGGACAAGGCCCCTCGGTCAAGTACTTCGCGACGCGGCGCAGCCCCTTCTCGTCCTTCGCCTTCGCAAGCGAGTTTTCCACAGTGCGCACGGCGTTGTAGTAGGTGAAATCGAGCTCGGCGAAGTTCTCGCCCTTCTTCGCCTTGTACAGGATGTGCCTCTTCTCGGCTGGACCGTTGAACACGATGTCGCGCTCGGCCGGCGAAAGTTCGCAAAACGGCACGTCCGTGCGCACGCCCATGGCGCCGCACACCTGCTTCATGAGATCCCACATAAGCGAGCCCCACACCACAACAGCACCCTCGTCGATGGTCTTGCTCTCGTCGGGCACGAGCGCCGCGCGGTTCACGGTGTGCGCGATACCGGTGCCCCCACAGGTAGGACAAGCGCCCTCGCTGTTAAAGGCGAGCTGCTCAGCACCGGGGCCGAAGAACTCACCGCCGCAGTGGGGGCACGAAATCGCCAGTTCAGCAGCGACATTCAAGCTTGGCGGCACATGCTTGCCGCAATGTGGGCACACGTGGCTGCCGACGCGCGAGAAAAGAAGCCGCAGGCTGTTCAAAAGCTCGCTCGAGGTGCCGAACGTGGAACGCACGCCGGGCACCGCCGGGCGCTGGTGCAGCGCGAGAGCGGCGGGAACGAAACGTACGTCATCGACCGAGGCCTTGCCCGCCTGAGCGATGCGCCGACGCGTGTAGGTGGAAAGCGCCTCCAAATAACGGCGCGACCCTTCGGCATAGAGCACGCCGAGTGCGAGCGAGCTTTTGCCCGAACCCGACACGCCCGCGATGCCCACAAGCTGGCCGAGCGGAATGTCCACGTTCACGTTCTTCAAATTGTGCACGCGCGCGCCGCGCACCTCGATATGGTCGATTTTCTGCATGATTTCCTTAATCCAGCGTTGTACCAGCAAGAAGGGGCGCACCCGATGCGGCTACCCGTATCCACTCGCGGCTTCATGCCGATTGCCGATGCCCGCTTGCGGCTTCAAAACAACGGCCAGCACCTGCTCGCTGGCAGACTCCTACGAATGACTCAGGTCGTAGAGCTTCCTGATATCCTTCGGCAACCCGTCGGGAATCATTTCCCAGAGACGCTCTTCCCCGCCGTCTTTTTGAGCCGTCTCATAGTACCAGCACTTGAACTTCACCATGGCGAGCGCCTTCTGCATGCGCTCGATCTCCTCCTCGGCCTGGACCTTGCGCGCCTCGAACAGCTCCTTTCGCGCAGCGTACGTCGACGGCCCCTCCTGCACCATGTCGACGAAACGCTTGATGTCCCTGATTTCGAGTCCCGTCTTCTTCAGGCAGTCAATGACGCGGAGCAGTTCAAGTTCGCCTTCGCCGAAGCGGCGCGTACTGCCCGATCGCTCCAAGTTGGGGAATAATCCCTCTTTGTCATAGTAGCGCAGCGTCGACACGGGGATGCCAAACATTTCCGAAACCTGCCCGATTGAATACATGGTAAATTCCCTCCAAAGTATCTTGACTTGAAGTTAGGTTTAAGTATTAGAGTGCCAACATCATACCAAATGCAACCCGAGAAGCGAAAGGGAAACCATGCTCGGCAACTTCACCTACCACAACCCCACCAAGCTCATCTTCGGCAAGGACGCTCTGGCCTCGCTTGCGGCGGAACTCGCTCCCTACAGCACCATCCAACTCGTCTATGGCAGCGGCTCTATCAGGAGATTCGGTATTTACGACCAAGTCGTCGAGACACTACGCGCAGCAGGTAAAACCATCGTCGAAGACAGCGGCGTCATGCCGAACCCCACCATCGAGAAGCTTCGCGAGGGCGCACAAATCGCCCGCGACAACGATGTCGATTTCATCCTCGCCGTGGGCGGCGGCTCGTGCGTGGACTACGCGAAGGCAGTTGCTGTCTCTAAGGACCTGCCCGCAGGCGAAGACCCCTGGGACGTGTACTTCGACCGCTTCGAAGAGCCCGCGGCGGATAGAGAAGTCGTGCCCGTGGGGTCGGTTCTCACTATGGTGGGCACTGGCTCTGAGATGAATCGCGGCTCGGTCATCACCAACCGAGAGCTCGGCAGGAAGATCGGCCACGTCTTCACCGACGAACGCGTCTCACCACGCTTTGCCGTGCTGAACCCCGAGTTCACCTACACGGTGCCGCGCTATCAGATGGTCGCAGGCATCTTCGACATCATGAACCACATCACCGAGCAATACTTCAGCGACACCGACGACAACACGAGCGATTATCTGGCCGAGGGTCTCATGCGCAGCCTCGTTACCGCAAGCCGCGCCGCCGTGGCCAATCCGACGGACTACGAGGCGCGCTCGAACATCATGTGGACGGCAACCTGGGCGCTCAACACCCTTGTGGGCTGCGGCAAAACACAGGACTGGGAGGTTCACATGATCGGCCAGGCCGTAGGCGCCGTCACTGACGCCACGCACGGCATGACGCTTTCCGCTGTGGCGCTTCCCTATTACCGCCTGATCATGCCGTATGGCCTGGAGAAATTCGCGCGCTTTGCCACGAACGTGTGGGGCATCGACACCGCAGGCAAAACCAACGAGGAGCTCGCAGCGGCCGGCCTTAACGCCATGGAGAACTGGATGCGCGAAATCGGCTGCGTGATGAGCATCCGTGAGCTGGGCGCCGACGAGTCGAGCCTCGACGCCATCGCCGACGCGACCCTCACAATGACGGGCGGCTACCGCACGCTCACCCGCGCCGAAGTCCTCGACGTTCTGCGCAAGAGCCTCGTAGCAAAGTAGCGGCTGGCCCAAAGCGTAATCGCGAATGGCGCTGTCGTTCACCCCTAACCGTCACTCGCCATGTGTAAAGAAAACAGGAAGGAAGTCCACAATGGCTATCAAACAAACCGCAGGACACGATGCGCTCGGCAAGTTCGCGCCCGAGTTCGCTTATCTCAACGACGACATTCTCTTCGGGGAAGTGTGGAGCCGCGAGGACAAGCTACCGCTCAAGCTGCGCAGCATCGTCACCGTAAGCGCCCTCATCGGGAAAGGCATCGTCGACAGCTCGCTGAAATATCACCTGGCCAGCGCCAAGAAGAACGGCGTCACGCAAGAAGAGATGGCCGAGATTCTCACCCATATCGCCTTCTACGCCGGCTGGCCCAACGCGTGGGCGGCATTCAACATGGCGAAGGAAGTTTATGTGGGAGACGGGACGGATGGCACGATCGGCGAGGGCAGCGCGGGCGAAACCGCGGGCAGCGGCAGCCCCGAATCGCACGGCGGCTTCTTCGGCCTGGGCAAGCCCAACGATGCCTTCGCACAGTACTTCATCGGCCAAAGCTATCTCAACGCGCTCACCGGGCCCGATGACTACCTAGCAATTTTCAACGTGACCTTCGAGCCGGGCTGTCGTAACAATTGGCATATCCATCATGCGAGCAAAGGCGGCGGGCAAGTGCTCGTCTGTGTGGATGGCGAAGGCTGGTACCAAGAAGAGGGCAAGCCCGCCGAGCGCCTGCGCCCCGGCGACGTGGTGGAGATTCCCGCGAACGTCAAGCATTGGCATGGCGCCGCTTCCGATAGCTGGTTCAGCCACCTCGCCTTCGAGTACCCCGGCGAGGATGCGAGCAACGAGTGGCTCGAACCTGTGGACGACGGCGCTTACTACGCGCTTTCGTAACGCGAGGGGCGCTTTCCTAACCTGGAGACGCTTTCCCAACGCGGGGGAGCTTTCCTGTCCCGGCCTAGAACCGGGGCCCTTCAGCCAACTCCTCGGAATCGCCCAGGCAACGCAAGTGCTGCCCAGGCGATTCGCGCTGTCCAAACGGCCCCGCATTCCCGCATCTGTACGAAAGAATGGACGAGGCCCAGACAACCCCACGCCCCTGCCTCTGTACAGAATTGACGATAAGTTGTGAAGGAATGGTGAATTTGGCTGAGCATCAGCTTTCACTGTACCAAAAGTGTCTCATCTGAAGCGAAGCTAGGGCAAGTTATTTCACAGTTGAACTTGATTTGTGGAGTCGTACACAATTCCTTCGCAATAAATCGTCAATTCTGTACATGAGGCTCGAAGCAGCTCGGTCGCGAGCGCCACCAAGTGCGTCGAGCGTCAAAGAAGGCAACTCCTCGCAGAGCTTAAGCGGATTGGGGCCCATGATTTTTGATCGAACCAGGTTGATGTCGAAGCTGTTCGCTTTTGGGAAGTTGTTCATTGTTACTTCTGTTCGTTGAATTGATGGTGAAAACAGGTGCGGAACGGTGCAAAAACACAAGGCCTTGATGCGGCCTTTTCAGAAGCGCTCTGCGATTAACCGTCCCCTAAAGAACAATGACCAAAAAGACATCCCCTAAGATGTGTTTGCGCGGAGCACGATTGCCCCGTCGGACGAAGTATATAACCGAGCACGGTCGAACGGCAACTGGTCGCAGGCAGCGCAAGCAAGAATGCAGCTAGTGCCCAACCGAGTAATCGCAGCGTCGCAAACGGGATTATCCTGCGATAATGAAATCATCAGCCCGTTCAAGAGACGCCATCACCAGAAGAATGCCAGATGAAGAAGGAGGCGGAATGCTGCTATCGCTTGCCCCCATGGAGGGAATCACCGGATATGCGTTTCGCCGCGCGCACGCGGAAGTCTTCGGCGCGCTCGACCGCTACTACACACCGTTCATCTCGCCGCTCCCCAAGGTGGGAACGCCATTCAGCAAGCGCAACAGCCGCGAGCTCGACCCCGCGAACAACCAGGGCCTCGATGTCGTGCCCCAATTCCTGACCAACGATGCCGACCGGTTCATCTGGGCGGCTGGGCTTCTTGCCGACATGGGCTACAAGGAGGTCAACCTCAACCTCGGCTGCCCCTCGGGGACAGTGGTTGCCAAGGAGAAGGGCTCCGGCCTTTTGCGCAACCCGGACAGGCTCGAGGCGTTTCTGGCCAACGTGTGCGAACGCTCGCCTCTGCCGGTTTCGGTCAAAACGCGCGTCGGAATCGCGAACGACGACGGGTACGACGAGCTCCTTGCGCTGTTCTGCCGCTGCGGAATCGCCGAGCTCATCGTGCATCCCCGCGTGCAGAAGGACTTCTACAGCGGCGCCCCGCGCCAGGAGCTTTACGGCAAGACGCTCGAACTCGCACCGTTCCCCGTGGCCTATAACGGGGACATCTTCACGCTGGGCGACTACGATGCGTTGCTCGCAGCTTACCCGCAGACGCGCCACGTCATGCTCGGTCGCGGAATCGTTGCCAACCCCGCCCTCGCGCGCATGATTCGCGGCGGCGCAGGTTTAACGCGCGAGGAACTCAAGCGCTTCCACGACAAGCTTTACGAGTCCTACACCGACGACATGGGCGGCAACGCAGTGTTCCGCATGAAGGAGTGGTGGTCCTACGCCGAGCACGCATTCGCCGACCCGCCCTCGGTCCACCGCATCATGAGAAAGACCCGCCAAGCCGACGAGTACGAAGCCGCCGCGCGCAAAATCTTCTCCACCGAAAGTCTCGCCGACTCTCCGCGATTCAGCTGACGCCCCGTAACAGTGGTCGACCGTAAGGCGAACAGAAAAGCCACACGTCATCCCCGATGGCCGCAAAGCTACTCGATCAGCACGAGCGTGCGGTTCTCCTTAACGTAGCGCAAAAGGCTCCGCGCAGCCCGGCCAATCCCTGGCGTGTTCCCCAAACCATTCAACTCCTTCGCCTAGCCACCTGGACCAATATTGAAGACTAACGACATGAAAGGGGATAAGCGGCCCCAGCCTCCCTACCACTTGCACGCCCCTAAGGCAAGGCGCCCTTCTAGCCTTGCTCGCAGGCGAGCTCCGCTTCCTCGGCTTCTTGCGTCCCCTTGTTGAGCAGCGCGATGCCGGCGACGACCGCGATCATCCCGATGCCAACGACGATGGAGAACGGGTCGTTCCAGAAAATGATGCCGATAAGCGTCGTCAAAAACGTGCCCACGCCGCCCCAGATGCCATATGCCATCCCCAGGCTCAGGTCCTTGAGCGTGAACGTCAGCATCATGAACGACAAGATGTAGCACGCCGCGGTCACGATGCCGAACACGGGCTGGGTGAAACCCTCCGACAGCTTCATGAACGTGGTGCCAAGCACCTCGGACACGATAGCGACCGACAAAATCAGAATCGGGTTCCCCTTCATTTACATCGCCCCCAAGCGCAGGCACGCTACACCGAAAATGATGAGCGCGATGCCCGCGATCTTCTTTGCGTTGAACTTCTCTTTCCAGATGATGCGGCTCACCACGGCGGTCAGCGCCACAGCCGCGCTCGTCCAGATCGCATACGCCAAGCCCAGCGGCAGGTCAGCAAAGACATGGGAAAGCGCATAGAACGACACGGCGTAGCCCACCACGATGCCGATGATGGGGACCTTGCGTTTGAAGCCCTCGGAGAGCTTCATGCATGTGTCGCCGAACACCTCGAAGAGCACCGACAGTCCCAAAAGCGCATAAGGGCTCATCGCTGCACCTCTTCTTGGAAGGTCTTCGCATACTGCTCGACTACCTTGATGAAGACCCCGATTTCTTCGGCGGTTATCGACTCGGCGGCCTTCACCTCGAGTTCGCGCATTCGCTCGACCGGCTGGCTCCACCACTCGCGGCCCTCGTCCGTGAGTGCCATGATTCTCTCGCGCTTATCGGCCTCGCTCGGATGCGCGGTCACAAAGTCGCGAGCCCCGAGGCGTTTGCAGATGGCGCTGACTGTCTGCTTGCCCATGTCGCACCGCTCGCAAATCGTTCTTTGGGAAAGCCCTTCGCCCTCATCCCACAAGGCATCGACGACGTAGAGCTCGCTTGCGTCCACGCCCATCTTCCTTGCAAGCGAACTGTAGGCGAACGAAATGTCGCGCCAGCAGTTCCACATCTCCTTCGAGAACTCTTCCGGTCTCATTTCTCGTCTCCATTCGAATTAGTCCAATTGTTGACCAGTATAGTCTATTTTCGGACTTTTTCCAAGCCTGAGCGGAAATGCGACAAGACCTCACTCGTCCTTCGCCGTTATACTGTTTGAGCCTTTGACTGTATCCGGCATACGCCTCCGCCTCGGGCAAGTATCCCAAGGAAAGCAATATCGACGGCGGCGACCTCGAATCCGATAGAGCGGGAATCCTCGAGGGGATGCACGCCATAGTGATCTTAAGCCCGCAAGCCGCAGGCATCGCCCCCGGTGACGCCATCACGCTCCGCTCCTAGCGCAAGCGAAAGCGAAAACGAAACAGCGAAACTTCTCCTGCCAGGTGGGACGAGGCGAGGCGGGGGTCGGGCGGTTCGTCTCACTGCCTAACGGGAATCAGCAGAGACCCGGTCGGACGAGTAACGCGAAAGCGAGACAAATCACCTAAGACAGGGGTCGGGTGATTTGTCTCGCTTTTTCGCGCCCGAACAGCGCCAAGCAGCGCTTGACAAGGCGAAGGAGGAGAAGTCATGGCCGACCTCGGCATCATGGAGAACCGCCGCATCGCCGGGCTCGGCGCACGGCAACGCGAAGCCCTCTTGGAACAGCTGTGATAAGCGGCTCGAAAAAATAACGTCTCAGGATACCCATGTAGTTCTTGTACCCGCCGCCAAATTTGGTTTGAATTTTGAGATGTCAATTCAAAGCCGCGCGGAAGGCTCAAAAAAGCCGCCTCGGTGCCGAGACGGCAAGCTTTTGGTGATATCGCAGGTTTTTAATGCGTCACCGTATGGTTCCGCTGACCACGTCGAAGATAGGATGTCCCATTCCGTCGAATTTGATTGCAGCAAAAGCCCTTGCTGCAGGTGAGGGGTTCGCGATCTCGACGTACTCGATCTCGGAGGCTTTGGCGCCGTTGATCTCCGTTGCCGTGACGTTGCCGTGCTCGTCGAGGGTGTAGCTTTGCAGCGTGTCTTTGCCGAAGACGTTTTTGTAGCTGATGCCGGTGACGTTGCCCGCTGAATCGCGTTTGACAGCATAGGTGCCCTCCTCCCCGTTTGTGCTGCTGGTTGCCATCCACCCTTTTTCGTCGAAAGTTTTTCCGTTCGTGTCGGAGCTGCTCGCGTAATAGGCTGTGGCGGCTTTGATTCGCCCGTCGTTGTCGTATTCGTATGTCATTCCGCTACCGGCTTTGTCAAGTTTTGTGTAGCGGCCCTCGCCGTCGACTTCAGCCGCCATATCGAGGGAGCCGACATAGACGTCGTTCTGTTTGTTCGATTGCGACTGAGACACGCCTTTGGGGAGGCCGCTCTCATCGTAATCGAGGGTGTAGATGTCGATCGACGTGCCGAGGTTCGCGGCGTTGGGGTGCTCGACGGTTTGGGTGATTTTCGCCAAGTTCCCCTTCTCGTCGTAAGCGTATTCGGTGGTGATGGTCCGAGCGTTTAAGCCAGAGCCGGAATAGCCGACAATCTTTGAAACCATGTAAACGGATCCCATGGTGGACGATTCGGCATCTCCCGCACTACAACCAGTCACGCCGAAAAAGGAGGCGGATACCAATGTTGTGCCCCAAAGTTTTATAAAACTTCTTCTAGTAATCATTGCCGATTGCCTTTCAACTTGTTTTCGGCAGCGTCATCGTCGTTGAGACAGAAACAGTATAACGGCAAAATGCGAGACAGGGGTCGACAGGGGTCGGGTGATTTGTCTCACCCGAATTCCCCTCCCGACGCTCATTGTTTCGCAGTATTCAATATGCTAGGCTGGCGAGCAACAACAACCGGCACCCGCAAGAAAGGGCAAAGCCGATGAGCCGAACTCCGCGAAAACTATCCGAAAGCAACGTCTATCATATTTTCGCGCGCGGGGTCGGCCGCCTACAAATTCTAGAGGACGATGAAGACAACGCTTTCTTTCTAGGTCTTCTGGGCAGGTTCACCTTTTCCGGCGATTGCGACCTGCTCGCCTATTGCCTCATGGGCAACCATTTCCACCTGCTCGTCAAAATGGAAATGCGGCGCCTTTCCGAAGAAATGAAGCGTCTCGAGGTTTCCTATGCTCAGCACTTCAATGAAAAATATGAGAGAACGGGAACGCTCTTCCAGGGCAGATTCGGCAGCGAGCCCATTGATTCCGATGAGCAACTCCTCGCAGCCCTCCGATATATCCACCTCAATCCACAGAAAGCTGGAATCGCTCCATTCGATGATTACGAATGGAGCAGCTACCAGGAATATATGGGAAGGGCCAAGGCCGAGCTGGCAAGCACTTCTCTTGCGCTCGAAATGGTCGGCGGTACAGATTACTTCGAGAAATTCCATCGCATCGAATGCGACGATCAGTCATTTATGGACGAGAACACGTCCGCGGGGCAACGCGCCCGCAAACGTCTGACTGACCAGAATGTGCGCGAGATGGCTCGGGAGGTTTTAGGGATTGACCGTCTTTCCAATCTGTGCGAGATGACTCGAGAGAATAGGAACACAGCCCTCGTCGCATTGAAGGATATGGGTGCCACCGTGAGGCAAATCGAACGACTAACGGGAATCAGCCGAGGCGTGGTCGGACGAGTAACGCGAAAGTGAGACAAATCACCCGACCCCTGTCTCAGGAGGGGGCGGGTTGGGAGCCTACCTCGGCGCCCCAACCCCTGTCCCAACCCCCGTCGCGCTAGTCTGCCTCCGGTTTCGCGAGCAGGACATGCTCCGGCAGAATCGGCAACTCGCGATGCCACACGCCCGTCGCCCGGTAGATCGCATGCGCTATCGCGGGAGCCGGCGTGTTGATGACGATCTCGCCGATGGATTTCGCGCCGAACGGGCCCGTGGGCTCATAGGAGTGTTCGAACTCCACGTCGATCTGCCCCACATCGAGGCGCGTGGGCAAACGGTAGGTGAATAGGCTCGACTCGCGGATAGCGCCCTTGGGCGTGCGGGTCACGTCCTCCATAAGCGTGTGCCCGATGCCCTGCACGATGCCGCCCTCGACCTGGATGCGCGCGAGCGCCGGGTTGATGGGAATGCCGCAGTCGACCACGGCATCGAAATTGAGCACCTCGACTGTGCCGGTCTCGCGATCGAGCTCGATTTCCGCCATGCCCACCATGAACGGCGGCGGGGACACCGGGGAGGAATGCATCGCGGTGGCCTCCGCCAGCCGGCAGCTGTTGCACTGGCTCTTCTCGGCGATGGCGGGAAGGGAAACCGTCTCGCCCGTGCTTTCGCGAACCACGCAGCCGCCTTCGAAGGCAAGCTCGTCCGCTGCGCACCCAAGGACCTCCGCCGCAATGGCGCACAACCGCTCCTTCAGCTGCGCACACGCCTTCTCAACGGCCATGCCGGTGACATACGTCGTCGAAGACGCGTAGGAGCCCGAGTCGTAGGGCGAGGCATCCGTATCGGCGCCGAACACCGAGACATCGTCCACCGAGCATTCCATATGCTCGGCGACCATCTGGGCCAGAATGGTGTCGCAGCCCGTTCCCATATCCGCCGCGCCGATGACCAGCATATAGGTCCCATCGTCGTTCAGCCTGACGGTGACCGACCCCGAGTCAATACCGGCGATGCCCGAGCCCTGCATGGACATGCCCACGCCCGCAGCGCGAACCTTGCCGTTGCCCATGTCGCGCACGGGGTATTTCGCTTCCCAGTCGAACATCTGGCGGCAACGGTCCAGGCAGCGATCGAGCGCACAGGCGTTGGCCACCTCGTTGAAGTAGGCGGGCATGATCATGCCCTCGCGCAGCATGTTCTGCTCGCGCAGCCCGATCGGGTCGCGGCGCAGCATCTCGGCGAGCTCGTTCACCGCGGTTTCCACGGCGAACTGGCCCTGCGTCGCCCCGAAACCACGGTACGCGCCCGAGGGCTGCATGTTCGTGTAAACCACGTCGGCCGTGAACTTGAACGCCTCCAAAGAACCCGTGTACAGGGGGATGGACTTGTGCCCGGTGAGACCCACCGTCGCCCAACCATGCTCGCCGTACGCGCCCGAGTTCGACAGCGTCGTCACGTCGAGCGCGCGGATGCGCCCGTCGTCGTTCGCGCCAAGGCGGACCTTGATTTCCATTTCATGACGCGGAGAGCCGCAGGTCTGGGCCTCTTTTCGCGTGAACACGCACATCGCGGGGCGGCCCGTCTTCATCGTGACGAATGCGGGATACACTTCGCACACCGCGGTCTGCTTCGCACCGAAGCCGCCGCCGATGCGCGGCTTCTCAACGCGAATGCGGCTCTTCGGGATGCCCAGCGCGTGGGACAAGATGCGGCGGACGTGGAAAACGATCTGCGTGGACGAGATCACATGCAGGCGCCCGTAGCGATCCAGCTCGGCATACGTGCGAAACGTCTCCATCATGGCCTGGTTGAAGGCCTTCGTGTGATAGGTGCGCTCCAAAACGATATCGCAGTCGCCAAGCACCGCCTCGACGTCGCCGTCGGCGTCAGCGGTCGTGCCCACGAGGTTGCGTTTGTTGTCTCCGCCCAAGTCGCAGAGCATATGCCAGTTGTCCTCGGGATGCACGAGCGTGGGATTGTCCTTGGCGGCGCGGAAGTCCAGCACGGGATCGAGCACGTCGTAGGTCACCTTGATGCGCGAAAGGGCTGCCTCGGCGGCCTTCTCGTTTTCCGCAGCGACGATCGCCACCACGTCGCCCACATAGCGCACGTGGCGGTCGATGATCAGGCGGTCGTAGGGGCTTGTCTCAGGATAGGTCTGTCCCGCGTTGCTAAAGCGCTCCCCCGGCACGTCTTCCCAGGTGTAGATGTCCACCACCCCGGCGATCTTCTTCGCTTTCGACGTATCGATGTCTTCCACGATGGCGTTGGCATGGGGGCTTCGCAAAAGCTTCACCACAAGCGCGTCGGGCGCGATGTCCTCGGTGAACACGGGCTTACCCAAAAGGAGCTGCAGCGAGTCCTTCTTGCGGACGGACTTGCCGACCGATTGGTAGTCGGGCCTATTCACGAGAGCCCCCTTCCACGTTTCTGCTGGTGAGGAAGTTGCGAATACCTCGCAGCTGACCCACGTACCCCGAGCAGCGGCACAGGTTGCCGGAAAGGTATGAGAGGATCTCATCGTCAGTAGGGTCGGGGTTCTCGCGCAAAAGCGCGATCGTGTTCATCACGAAGCCCGGGTTGCAAAAGCCGCACTGCTCAGCGCCCTGATCGGCAATGAAACCCACGAACTCGGACGCTTCGTCCTGCAGCCCCTCGAGGGTATGCACGCTGTGCCCATCGGCGCGGGCAACCAACGTGGAGCAAGACAGCACCGGCTCACCGTCGAGAAGCACCGTGCACAGACCGCAGGCAGACGTCTCGCAGCCGCGCTTCACGCTTAAGCAGCCATGGGCGCGAACGAAATCGATGAGCAGCATATCGGCCGAGACGTCGTCGGATACCGTCCTGCCGTTCAGCTTGATCGTAACCTCCATTACCGCACCTCCCCCAATGCCAGCAGGGTGCGACGCACAAGCACGGGTACCAGCGCGCGGCGATACTCCGCCGAGCCCCACATGTTCCCGGAAACAGGAACGGCACCCGCCGCGTAGTCGGCGAACGCCGCAGCGCTTTCCTCGGTGATGCCGCCAGCGAGAATGCCCCGCTCATCGCGAAGAAGCATCGCGCGCGCCGGGCGGGAACCCACGACGACGCGGTACTCCTCCCCCACCTTAGCCGCTGCGCAATTGAGCGTGGGCAGGTCGGTTCGCTGCTTGCGCACCGCCTGGTAGGCGAAGGCGCCGGGGCGCTTCTTGACGATCAGACGGACGAGGATGTCGTTGTCGTAGGGCATGCGCACAAACTCCTCCAAGGGCACGACGCCGCCCTTGAAAAGCTCAACGGAGCTGTCCATGGCAAGGAATAATGCAACGACGTCGGAAAAGCCCATGCGGCGCCACAGGCTTCCGCCCAGCGTGGCGCCGTTGCGGAATTGCACGCCCACGATGTCGCACAGCGCGTCTTCCACCGCGCCGCAGGAGTAAACGTCCAGGCCAGGATGCTTCTCCACCTGGCGCAAGGTTGCCATGGCGCCGATGCGAAACTCGCCTTCGGTCTCCTCGATCGCATCCAAACCCAAATCGCAAAGATCGATGGCGGTGCCGAAGGAATGGGTGCCCATCTTCAGCCACATCATGCCCCCAACCACGCGGTTGCGCTTCTTCTGATTGAGCTCCCACGCCTCTTCCAGGCTTTGCGGGCGCACGTATTTTTGGAAGGTAATAATGTCACTCGCCCCGTTACTTGAGGTTTACATAGTCTGCACTATTATACTGTGGCCCAGGGGCTATCCCCCAAAACACACCTGACCAACCATCGAATTTGCAGAGGCGCCTCATCATGACCCACCCCGCTTGCAAACCGCAGACAAAGCACGGATGCATCATCATGGCATCGGGTCTGGGCACCCGCTTCGGGGGAAACAAGCTCATGACCGAGCTCGGCGGCGTGCCGCTTATCCAACACGTTTTGCGAGCAACCGACGACCTGTTCGACAGACGCGTCGTGGTCACGCGGCACTCGGACGTGGCGTACCTGTGCGATGATCTGGGAATCGAGGTCATTCTGCACAGCGAGCCAAGGCGAAACGACACCGTGCGCTTGGGAATGGAGAAAATGGCGAACTGCGACACAGTCACGTTCGTTCAAGGTGATCAGCCGCTCGTCAGCGCAAACAGCCTCGCTGCGCTTCTTCGCGGCGCTGAGGGCCACCCCGATTGCATCTGGCGCGCAAGCTTTCGGGGCACGCCGGGCGCTCCCGTGCTCTTTCCCTCATGGTCGTTCGACGAGCTGCGATCGCTTCCGCCCGGCAAGGGCGGCGGCGTGGTCGCCAAAGCGCACAAGGAGCGCGTGCGCACCATCGAGGTTTCTAGCAAATGGGAGCTCTTCGACGTGGACACCCCCAATGACCTGCAAACCCTTCAAGCGCATCTCAAAAACGGGCTCAAATAGGGGCCGAACAGAAAGAAGGCGCCTCGCGGAATCGTCGTTCCACGGGGCGCCTTCTGCGCTTACGCTTTATCTGCTAACCTCTATTCGTTTGCGTCCGTTTTCGAAGGAATCGCCTTGTCCTTGGGAAGAACGACGTTCAAGACGATGGCGACCGCCGCAGCGGCAACGATGCCGGAACCGCCGAAGATGAGGCTTACCATCTGGGGAGAGCCCGCCAGGATAGCGGGATTGGCGCCGATGCCGTAGCCCAAGCCCAGCGCAACCGACACGATGCTCAGGTTGCGCGGCGTCAGCGGATCGCGCGTGATCAGCTGAATGCCGCTCACCACGATGGACGCGAACATGATGACGGCCGCGCCGCCCAAGACGGACTGCGGCATGATGGACACCACCGCGCCGAGCTTCGGGCACAGACCGCACAAAATCAGGAAGACGGCGCCGCAGGCCAGAGCCTTGCGATTCACCATCTTGGTCATCGTGACCAGGCCCACGTTCTGGCTGAACGACGTGTTCGGCAGAACGCCGAAGAGAGCCGCGAAACTCGAGCCCACGCCGTCGCAGACCACGCCACCGGAAAGCTCCTTGTCGGTCGCCTCACGATCCATGCCGCCCTGCGTGACGCCGGAGATATCGCCGACGGTCTCGACCGCCGTGACGATGAACATCACGAGCACGGGGGCAATGGCGCGCATGTCGAACACCGGCGCCACAGGCAGCGGGTTCGGGATGGCAAACCATGCCGCTGCAGCGACCTTATCCCAGTTCAGTACCCATGCCTTGGTGTACTCGACACCCTCGGAGTTGATGCCTGTGGTAGGCAGGACCAGCCCCATGATGCCCGCGACGACATAGCCGACGACGATGCCGACCAGAATGGAAGACGCACTGACGAAGCCCGTCGTCGCATGCTTCACCGCCAAGATGACGACGAGGACGATAAGCGCCAGGCACAGGTTCTCGGGGGAACCGAAATCAGCCGCGCTGTTGCCGCCGCCGAACGCGTTGACGCCGACGCTGATGAGGCTCAGGCCGATAGAAAGGACGACGGTACCCGTAACGATGGACGGGAAGAAGCGGCGCAGCGGCTTTAAGAAGAAGCCGAGAACAGCCTCGAACAGGCCGCCGATGATCGAAGCGCCCATGATGGCGCCGTAAGCAACGAGACCGCCGCCCATTGAGGCCGCCACGGAATTGAACAGTTGGCCGAACTGGAAAGTCATAGAAAGGATTATGAGAAGGAGTTACAGGAATATCGGAATCTTCACCTGAATTTTTTAAGGCACAGCTTGATGCAATATTTACAGATATATATCCTGATGCAGTTAAGATAGGAATGGTTGCGTCAAAGGAACTTATTGAAACAATAGCAGATGCGTTAATTACATATAAGGCAAAAAATATTGTTCTTGACCCGGTTATGGTATCAACAAGTGGAAGCAGACTTATTAAAGAAGATGCAGCAGAGGTTCTTAAAGAACGCCTGATGGTGCTTGCTGATGTTATAACTCCTAATATTCCGGAGACAGAGGTTCTTACAGGAATGACTGTTGACAGTGCAGATTCAATGGAGAAAGCAGCGATAAAGATATATGAACATCTGAAGACAAAAGGCGGTAATGCGGCTGTCTTAGTAAAAGGTGGACATGCAGTTCATACAGCTAATGACTGTCTGTGCGTAGATGGCAGTATAGTGTGGCTTAATGGAGAAAGGATTGATAATCCTAACACACATGGAACTGGCTGTACATTG
>OLPR01001138.1_pt1 | contig 22495 bp, 23 predicted proteins | sample 1672761 | NCBI WGS metagenome assembly OLPR01 (sample SAMEA3136721, study PRJEB25190) | human gut metagenome | biome: human gut; feature: human-associated habitat; material: faeces | place: Austria | collected 2013 | reverse complement strand
GGTATAATGATTAGGCAAGCCGAAGGCTTGGCCGGGTCGGCGGAGCGCCAAAGGCGGTTCGCCGACAATCATGGTATAATAACCAGGAGATTCCAGAATATCTCTATAGGCAGCTCCTTCTGCCCTACGAGTGCAAGCATCAATCTTCAAACCAATCGACACGGAAACGAGGAAAATTCTCATGCGTCTTACGGTTCTTGGAAACAGCGGCCCCTATCCCGCGCCGGGCGGCGCGTGCTCGGGTTATCTGGTGGAGAGCGACAGCGGCGAAACGAAAATTCTGCTGGACTGCGGCACGGGCGTGCTCAGTCGGCTGACGGATCGAATTTCGCTGGACGAGCTCAGCGCGGTGGTGCTCAGCCATCTGCATTACGACCACATGTCCGACATGCTGCCCATGCACTACGCGCTGCAATTTAATCCCCGGCCGCGCCCGCTGCCGGTCTACGCTCCCGCGGAGCCGGGCAACGTGCGCATGCTGCTCAAGGGCGATTCCATCGACGTTTGGCCCATGCGCGAAACCACCGTCGGCGAGATGAAGCTGAGCTTCTGCCCGGTTCGCCATCCCGTGGAGACCTTCGCCGTCTGCGTGGAATGCGACGGCGCGCGGCTGGTCTATACCGGCGACACCAACACGGACTTCGCGCTGGAGCTGTTCTGCGACAGCGCGGATCTGCTGCTGGCCGACGCGGGACTTCCAGCGGAAAAGCACACCGAGTCCTCGCCCCACCTCTCCGCCGCGCTCTGCGGCAAGCTGGCCCGGGATACGCACTCCCGCCGACTGCTGCTGACCCATCTGAACCCGAAGTTCGACGCTTCCGCGCTTCTCCACGAGGCTCAGGAGGTCTTCCCCGCCGCCGAGCTCGCCGTCTGCGGCGAAAGCTGGTACATTTAATGCGCGCGCAGCCCGGATTTTTCCGCCGCCAATGGATCGCACGACCGCTGGCGGTCTTTTCGGGTTGCTTTCTTTTGGGAGTCTGGATCGACGACCGGCTCCGACTGCCCCTTATATGGCTGGCGATTGCCTCTGCCGTCGTCCTCCTGCTGACCGTCTGCCTGCGGCGCACGAAGCTCTGCTTTGTCCTTACAACGGTTCTCGCACTGCTGCTGGGCAGCGTGAGAATGCAGTGGGCGATGACGCAATACGCGCCCGTAGAGGCGCAGTTCTCCGTCTCCTTCAGCGGGACGGTGGACTCCGATCCCATGCTCAACGCCGACACGGAGCGCATTGTCTGCACCCTGCGGCTGCATTCCGTGAACGGCGAATCCCGCGGCGAGCGCGTCCGGCTCTATCTGCGCAGCAAGGAGCTGCCGCTGGAGGGCGTAGAATACGGCTGCACGATTTCCGGAACCGGCCACATCTGGCCCGCGGACGCGGCGACCAATCCTCACGAATTCGATTTCCGCAACTATCTTCTGAGCGACGGAATCGTCGGCATGGCCGCAGCCAAGCTGGAGGACGTGTCCATCGAGCCGGGTGCGATCGATTTCGAGGGTCGGCTGATTCAGCTGCGCCGTGCGGTCTCCGAGCGCATCGAGCGTCTCTTTCCCACGAGCGCGGCGCTGGCCCACGCGTTCATCCTCGGCGACCGCACAAAGCTCGCGTCGGACGTGAAGGAGAGCTTCCGCCAGACGGGCGTGACGCATCTGATCTGCATCTCGGGCATGCACGTCTCCGTGCTGGCGATGGCCGTTTCGTGGCTGCTGAGCAAATGGCACAGCCACAACCATGCAGTCTTTCTGACCATCGGGCTGGTGCTCCTGTACGGCCTGCTTCCCGGCTTTTCACCGACGCTCATCCGCGCGACGGTGATGTTCGCCGTGTTCAGCCTGGCCTCCGTCGCCGGTCGCCCCACGGATTCCGTCACGCGGCTGTGTGCGGCGCTGCTGGGCATGCTGATTTTCAACCCGCTGTACCTCTACGATGGCGGCTTCGCCCTCTCCTTCTGGGCCTCGGCGGGCATTATTCTGCTTCAGCCGCCGCTGCGCCGTCTGCTGGGCGTGGACGCGCTGAAGGCGCGGCGGCTTTCCCCTTCTCTCCCGAAGCACATTCTGCAAAGGCTCGCGCGCTATTTTGCCGAGTTGATCTGCACGACGCTCTCGGCTCAGCTCGCCACTCTTCCGCTGATTCTCAGCATGTTCGGCGCGCAGTCGCTGCTGTCTCTGCCCGTCAACCTCTTCGCCATTCCGCTGGCCATGCTGGCGTATCCCATCGCCATCGCTGGGCTTGCGCTGTCCTATCTCCTCTGGCCGCTGGGCGCGGGCGTCGCGTGGATTGCCGACCGGCTGTTCGCCCTGCTGACGGCGCTGATCTCCGCCTGCGCGTCGCTTCCCGTAAACGAGCTGCGCGCGCCGGCCTATCCCGTCTGGCTCTTCGCACTGCACTGCGCCCTTCTCCTCGCCGGTTCGGAGCTGAGCCGCATTTCCATCCGCGTGCGCAAATGGACGGCCGCAGCGCTTACCGGGCTGCTGGGCGTGTCCATGCTCTGCGCCTATGTCGGTTCTCTCGGCTTTGAGGTCGTCTTTCTCGACGCCGATCAGGCCGATGCGGCGGTGGTTCGCGCCGCGGGCAAGGTCTGCCTGTTCGACGTGGGCGATCCCTACTCGCCCATCTCCGATTATGTCTCCGCGACCTGTCTGAAGGTGGACGCGGCCTTTCTCTCCCATCCCCATTACGACCACGCCGGCGGCCTGATCGAGCTCATGGAAGCCATGCCTCCAAGGACGATTTACGTACCCAAAGGATGGTTTGAGGCGGAAGCCGACGACGAAGTGCTCGAGGGCGTCGCCCTTGCTCAGTCGAAGAACATCCCCATCGTCGAGCTGTCCGCCGGAGATCGAATCGATCTGGGCGACGATCTGACCGTCGAGGTGCTTGCGCCCGATGGCGACGAAGCCACCGTCAACGACCTCTCCCTCGTCCTTCGCCTCACACGCCGCGGACGGAGCGTGCTCTTCACCGGCGACGTGTCCATGGACGGCGAACCGGATTTCATTCCCGACGCGGACGTTCTGAAGGTCGCCCATCACGGCTCGAAGAAATCCACCTCAGAGCGCTTTCTGGAAATGGCCGATCCCGAGATCGCCGTCGTTTCCGTCGGTGAAAACAATTACGGACATCCGTCCGAGGAAACCCTCGAGCGCCTTCGCGACGCGGGCGCAGCCGTCTATCGCACCGACCAGTGCGGCGCGATCACCATTCATGTAGATCCCGGCGGCGAAATGTCCGTAAAAACCTATCTTCCGAGGAGGGCTTGGAAAAATGACGTGGAATGAATTTTTGCAGTCGCTCAAGAACGGCGCGCTGGAGAGCGTCTATGTGTTCGCGGGCGCGGAGGAATGGCTCAAGCGCGAGGCGCTGAACACCCTGCGCGGAAAGCTGCTGCCGCCGGGGCTCGAGGCGCTGAACGACCTGACGCTGGAGGGCGTAACCGCGCGGCAGATCATCGACGCGGCGGAAACGCTGCCAATGATGTGCGAAAAGCGCATCGTCGTCGTGCGCGACTGGGCGCCGCTGATGCCCGGCAAATCCAAAAACGAGGAGTCTGAAACCGAACAGCTTCAGAGCTGGCTGGAAAATCCGCCCCAGAGCTGTGTGACCGTGTTCTACATGCGCACGGAGCCGGACGGCCGCAAAAAGGCCACGGTGCTTTTGAAGAAAAAGGCGGCGTGGGTCAGCTTCGATCCCCTGAGCGATGCGGATCTGAAGCGCTGGTCGGCCAGGCAGCTCAGGCAATACGACAAGCAGATTTCGCCGCAGGCGCTCAACACGCTGGCCTTCATGGCCGGGCGCGACCTGAACCGCCTCTCCGGCGAGCTGAGCAAGCTGGCCGCCTATGTGGAAACGCGTCCGGAGATCGCCGAGGACGACGTGCGAGAAATCGTTTCGCCGTCGCTTGAATACAATGTATTCGAGCTGCTGAACCGTCTGCTGGAGGGCAATCTGGGCGAAGCGGAAAAGATGGTGACCAATCTTCTGCAAAACGGCCAGAATCCCGTGGGCATTCTGGCCATGCTGACGCGCCAGCTGCGCCAGCTGACGCACATGCGCTATGCGCTGGACGCGGGCCAGCCGGTGCAGCGCGTACAGGAGCTGCTGAAGATGCATCCCTACGCGGCCAAGCAGACGGCGCGGCAGTGCAAAAGCCGTTCAGGCGACGCGCTGAAGGCGCTCTACGAGGCCTGCGTCGCCGCGGATTACGACGTAAAAAGCGGTCGGCTGCGCGACAGCGCCGCATTGAGCGCCATTCTTTTGAAAATTGCCGAAGGCAAACTTGCAAGCCGACGGAACTCGTGATATAATATTTCCGTCTAAGAAGCGAAGTCCAATTTGGGAGGGATCTTCCATGAAGCGAAATATGACAATCGCACTGGTGCTGATGCTCCTTTGCGTGGCGATCACCGCGCAGGCGGAGGTGCCGCAAATATCCGACGACCTGTTTTCCTGCGCAAAAAAGGCGGTCGTCTATCTGTCCTCCGGCGAATACGAGCGGCTGGTGACGCTGCTGCCCTTCTCCGGCGACGCGCCCAGCGCGTCCGAGTGGCAGAACTTTGCCGAAGGCAATTTCAGCACGCTTGGCGGCGACGTTCAGACGGACTACTCCGTCGCCTACTGGACGGGCTCCTGCTGGAAGCTGGCCGTGCCCGTCACCGTACCGGACAGCGGCTCGGTGGAGGCGCTGGTGCTGACCAGCGACGACGGCTCCTCTTTCTCCGGCTATCGCTATTCCACATGGTCGGACGTGCAGAGCGGCTATGAAGCCTCTTCATACGTCAGCTGGAGCCGCGAATACGTCAGTGTTTCGCCCTACATCGACGGCGACTGAAATATACAGAGACAAAAACAGACCGACTTTTGATCGTCGGTCTGTTTTTTGTCTCGGACTCAGGCTTCCCGCCAATAGGGTTTGATGAGCTCGTTGAGCAGCGCGGCGGTGTCAGCGGCAGCGTCGCCCGGCGCATACCTGCGCTGTGCTTCCCGCATTTTGCGCAGCTCTTCGCCGCCGTTCGCCTGCAGCCGCGCCACCGCTTCAGGCAGTTTCTCCGGCTCCGGGCAGTAAACGGCGAGACCGTGGGCGCAGATCATGTCTGGATTGTGCAGCTCCTGCCCGGCCAGCTGGCCAAACAGGATCACCGGCTTGTTGAGCGCGACGGCTTCCATCACGCTGTTGGGACTGGCGCGCATAATCAGGATGTCCGAACTGCACATCACGTCCTGAATCCGCTCCACAAAGCCCATGGCGTTCATGCGGTCGTGATACTCCTTGATAAACGCCTTGCGCAGCTTCTTGCGGATGGACTTGTTTCGGCCGCAGATGACGTTGATCTTGGCATTTGTGCCGTGCAGCAGCTGCTTGACCACGCCCTTCAGCGTGCCCGAGCCTTCGGAGCCGCTCATGACGGTGATGACTGGCGGGTCGTTTTTCACCGCCGCAGCCTTCTCGGCCAAGCCCATGAACCGACTGCGCACCGGAAAGCCCACCTGGCGCACGCGCGCCGGATTCACGCCGTGATCCAGCGTGCAGCGATAGGACTCCTCCGACGGCGTGAGCACCATCGAGATTCGCGGATCGAACCAGTAGGGCGCGATGTCGATCAGATCCGCCTCGTGAGCGATCAGCGGAATGGACAGGCCCATCTCCTCCAGCAGGTCGAGAATGGAGCCGAGGAACACCGGATGTACCGACAGAATGCAGTCCGGGTGGAATTCATAGATCAGCGCCTGAAAGCGCGCGCGGATCATGTAATCCACCGCCTTCTGCACCGGCTCCTGCAGGCGCACGCCCGCCAGATAATTCCACTCCCATGCCTTGCCGGGAAGTCGCGTGATGGGGCCGTAGGTCTTTTCCGCCAGCACCTTCTGGGTCTTGTTCATCAGATCAAAGCCGTCGATGACCTTGATTTCGATGTCGCCGTACTTGCGCAGGCGTTCGATGAGTGCATCGGAGATGCTTTTGTGGCCGTGACCGGTAAATTCAGCGGTCAGTATGAGTAATCTTCGCATTTCTCTGTTCTATCCTCTGAATGATTTTCATAATTCTCGGGCGGTTATAGCGCTGAATAATCAGCGAAACGAGATTGCCGAGGATGTACAGCACCATGGCCAGCACGCCGTATTCATCCATCAGCAGAACGAAGGCCGGGCTCAGCAGAATCAGCACCGTGTGGACGAACTCCGCCGAGCAGGTTTCGGCCACCAGCTTGCGCAGATGCTCCGGGCTGCGCAGGAGATTGCCCTGCTTGGCAAAGGTCTTCTGGAAGTGCTTGCTCATGTCGGGCGTGTGGTTCTTCCAGTGCTGAATGCCGATTTTTTCGTAAATTCGCCCTTCCTGCTCCCATTTGAAGCTCCGAAAGGGAAATTTCTCGGGATCAAACCATCTGCGCGGCACCTTTTCGCCCCAGAAGAACGCGGGAATGCCCAGAAGACCCACGATGGAGGCAAAGCGCAGGAACACGAACAGCGGCTTGGGCAGCACCTGGCGCAGGCTCGCGTCGCCCGTGGTGAACATCAGCAGAAACACACTCGCGACCAGCAGCAGGTACATAATCATGATGTGCCAGTCTATAGGCCGCATGGCCACACTGGGCACGGACTCGGGATTGCGCACCGAGCGCAGATAGAACGCGCCGTACAGCACCAGCGAAATGGCGTGCGTGGCAAAGCACAGCGCAATCAGCACGTGCGCCGTGTAATCCGAGATCTCCGGACTTAGAATGATGCCCAGCATCACGCCGTACTGCACGATGGAGCTGGCCTTGCCATACCAGCGCGCGCTGTTGACGATTCCCGTGCGGCGCATATAGCAATAGCCCAGCGCCGCCAGAAGAGCCTCCTTCACGCCGAAGAAGATCAGCAGCGCCAGCATCGTCGGATAGCGGCTGAGCAGCATCAGACACATGGCGGCCTGGGTCAGCTTGTCCGCCACGGGATCCAGAATGCGCCCCAGATTGCTCTCCATGCGGAAATGGCGGGCCATCCAGCCGTCCACCAGATCGGTCAGCGCCGAAAGGCACAGCACCGCAGCCGACCATACGTGATTCTTCAGGCTCCCGTAGAGCCAGACAAACACCGGAATCAGCAGCACGCGAAACAGCGTCAGCGCGTTCGGCAGCGTTACAATCCGGTTTTCATAGCGATTTTCCATACGCTCCTCATTTTACCCCTTGCGGTAGAAAAGAATTCCCAGGCAATTGGGGCCGCAGTGGTTGGACACGGTGCAGCCGGCGCGGGTGTGAATGACCTGCTCAAAGGGCACATGCCGGAGCACCTCGGCGGATACCGCCTCGAAAATTTCATCGGAAACGCCGGAATCTGTGATGAAAATGCGCCTTGGATCCACGCTCTCCGCGTCGGAAAGCCGATCCGCCACATACTTTTGCAGGCAGTGATCCAGCTGGCCGCGGTACTTCTTGCCCACGCCCATCTTGCCGTTTTTGACCTCGATGCAGGGCTTGAGTCCCAGCAGATTCGCGCCCAGCGCCGCGACGGAGCTGCAGCGTCCGCCCATGCGCAGATAGGCCAGCGTGTTCAGCACGAAGCTGACGTCCAAGTGCTTTTTCTTCTCTTCAAGCGCGTCGAAGATCTCCTTCGCCGACGCGCCCTGCTCGGCCATTTCCGCCGCGTCCAGCACCAGATGCCCGATGCCGGTGGACAGGCTCTCGCTGTCCACGACGAACACGTTTTCAAATTCCCCGGCGGCGACGCAGGCGTTCTGATAGCAGCTGGACATGTCGCTGCTGATGGTGAAATGCACCAGTCCGTCGTGATTCTTCAAATGCTTCTGAAAAAGCGCCCGATAATCCTCCACATTCACCGCGGCGGTGGAGCCGATTTTTCCGCTCTCCTCCGCCTTGGCAAACACCTCGTCCGGAGTGATCTCAATGCCGTCGAGATAGGCCTTTCCGTCCAGAACCACGCACAGCGGCGCGATCTCGATTCCGTACCTTTCAATCCATTCTCTTGAAAGGTCACAGGTGCTGTCGGCGGTAATTTTTACGCTCATTCCTTTGCTCCCCATATTTCGTGATTGGCGCATTCCATGCGCAGACTTCTACAATCCATATTTTACCGAAAGACGCGCGAAAATGCAAGTCTTTCCAGAAAATCCGTCCAATTAAATCGTCAGCGAACCGCTTTCGTACAGGCGCTCGTCCAGACTGGTGGCGGACTGGATGGCTGCGATGAAGATTTCGGCCTTTTCCGGGTCGAACTGGGTTCCCTCACAGCGGCGAATCTCCTGCAGCGCCTCGCTGATGGTCTTCTTTTTCTTGTAAGGACGGTCGTTAGTCATGGCGTCGAAGGAGTCGGCGAGGGTCAGAATGCTGGCCAGTGGATGAATCTCATCGCCCTTCAGGCCGAAGGGATAGCCATAGCCGTCGCAGCGCTCGTGATGCTGCTCGATGATTCGGCCGATCATGTCCATACCCTCGATCTTGGAGATGATGTTCCGACCAGCGGTGGGATGGTTCTTAATCATTTTCCACTGCTCATCGGTGAAACGATCCGAAGTAATCAGCACCTCGCGCGGGATGTTCACCTTGCCGATGTCGTGCATATACGCGCTGATGAGCAGCGTCCGGCGGGATTCCTCGTCCAGCTTCATGTAATCCGCGACGACCTCACAGCAATAGACCACGCGCTCGGTATGGCTGTAGGTGTAGTCGTCACGCATGTTGACGATGCCGATCAGGCCCTTGATGGACAGCAGCGCGTCGCGCACCTTGTCGTTCAGATTTTCGAACTGATCGAACACGTTGCGATAGCTCTCCACGCGGTTCTTGCGCAGATACTTCGCGCGATAGAGCGCCATGTCCGCGCGAGAAATCACCTCGTTGTGGGAAGAATCCTCGTCGGTCATCACCGAAACGCCGGATGAAAGCGTGAGATGGCCGTTGGGCAGATACTCCGCTCCTTTGAATTTCGTCTCTGCGATGCAGCGGCGCACCTTCTCGGCCGTCTCCATGGCGTCCTCCAGCGAGGTGTCCGGCAGAATAATGGTGAATTCCTCGCCGCCGTAGCGGCAGGCGATGCTCCCCTGCGGCGTATTGGCGCGAATCAGCGACGCAATGCTCTGAAGAACGCGGTCGCCTTCCTGGTGTCCGCAGAAGTCGTTGTACTGCTTGAAATAGTCGATGTCCATCATAATCAGCGCGGCCCGTTTGTGCTCGGCGGAGATCAGCCTCCACTGCTCCTCCATTGCGTCGTGAAAATAGCGATGGTTATACAACTGCGTCAGGCCGTCGTAGCTGGCCAGATAGGTCAGCTTGTTGATGTGCTCCGTCTCCAGACGCACGTACTGTCCCAGAATGAACGCAAGGATTCCGTACATGATGGACAGAGCGAGATCGCTCTGGAAAATCTGGCTGTTCGCAGCCGCCGTTCCATACGCCAGATCCATTCCAATCAGCGTAGCGGAGGCGATGATCGAAATCGCGATGCCGTATGCCGTTCCATATTGCAGCGTATAGGTGACTACCATGAAGATGAACATGAATTTGTAGTCGCTTTCGTTGGCGCCGCTGGAGAGTATCGAGCTCATGCAGATGCCATAAAAAACGACGATTTCCAGCCACTTCTGCCATGTGGAAACAGCCTTTTTGCGCTGCAGAATCAGCCATATGGCCAGTACAAGCAGCAAAAGCCCCAGCGAAATGCCCAGCGATTCCAGAGAAATCTCGCTGAGCGACTCGCGGGGCGTATATGTAAAGAATACTCCAAACAATGGGTAAAAACAGAAAAACAGGGCAAGCGCCTTCAGAATACAGCAAATCCCGTCAAAGCTCTCCTGTTTTCTTTTGATGAGTTTCTCCATATTGCTGGTGACTCCAATCCGGTAAGATCAAAAGGAAATCGCCCGAGTCGCGCAGGCGATTCGGGCGAACACCCGTCGAAAAAGTATGTGCTTACAGGTTCTTCAGAGATTCGGGCTCCTCGGGCTGATAGATGTACCACCAGCACGCGGAAGAAGCAACCGTTGCCGCCAGAATCGTAGCAACTGCGGCCACCGCCGCCAGGAACTTCGCCTTCATTACTTTCGCCTCCTTTGCATGTACAGTGATAGGTTTATAATCAATGGGCGCAGGGCGCACCGTTGATCCGATGAAGAATTCCCGCCGCCGCATCCGTCATCATCAGTCCAGACCACCATGCCGCCGCGACGGTCGCCGCAAACAGGCCGGTCAGGCGGGGATGGCGCGCCGACAACGCCAGACAGACGGATGAAGCGATGAGGTACAGCGCGATGGTGCAGAAGCACTGCTTCCGCAGCCGCGCGATTTTTTCCGGATTTCGAATCGGCTTGTTGGCCGACTCGCGCGGAGCCTTTTTCCATGCGATCAAAATCAGGAACGCATAGGCCGGCAGAATGCCCAGCACGATTCCCGCCCACAGCGGCAGCGCCGCGGGAACAGCGTATCTGCAGAGCGCCGCAAGGCCGCAGATAGAGGTCAGACTGACGCATACGCAACCCAGATAGGTGTCGCAGTGCACGCCGCCGGTGGAGCGGCGCAGAAAACCCACTCCCCAAAAAAGGATCATTGCTTCCCCTGCACAGCGCGCGATTATTCCGAAAGCCAGACTGCACGCCAGCAGCAGAAGCATCTGAAACAGAGCGCCAAGGCCGTAGGCCATGACCTTTTGCCGCTCTTCGTCATAATTCAGCGTTCTGGCCAGATAGGCAGCCAGTCGCTGCGCGGGATCGCGGCGGGCGCTCATTCCTCCGCCTCCCTTTTTTGAATTCGCACGTAGTACAGCGTGAGCGCCACGGCCAGAATCACTAAATTCCCCGGCAGCGCCGAGACGGCCTTGTTCTGCTCGTTCTGCAGATAGATTGAGATCTGCGACTGATCCATCATCATCAGCAGCACGCCAAAGTTGACCAGATCGGACAGAAGCGTCACAATCAGCATAATCAGCGATCCGAGCACGGACTTGCGAATGTCCATCCTGCAGATAAGCACGCAGCCGACGTTGGTAATCAGCACGTTAAGCAGCGTATGTACGCCAAACTGAATCATCTCAATCTGCCGCAGCAGACTCAGTATAGAGGCGCAGAGCACACTTACGATGATGACCCGGGGCCATACGATGCGCTTGCGGGCGATGCCGTGCATGCCGATGACAAAAGCGAAATGCTGCACCAGATAGCCGAGCACTCCCTCCAGCAGAAACATGACCAATCCGTTCGCATTCATACCGCCTTGCCTCGATTCCATGCGCAGATCGTCCGATAGACGATCCAGAATACAAATCCATGAATCAGCACATCGCCGATGCTCATGATGCTGAAGCCCACGTCGATCCAGTCGCCCAGCAGCTTCAGCTTTGTCGAGCCGTCCATCAACACGTGCAGTCCGTCTCCCGCCGCCGCCATCGCGCCGTCGCGATAGTAGCCCGTCCATCGGGACAATGTGGGATAGACCGGCATTTTCCCGCCGTTGACCGACATCACCCAGCGATTGAGCATCGTTCCGATCACCGTCATCGCCGCGCCGGCGCAGGCCTCGCGATACAGCCGGTGACGAAAAATCGGAAACAGCAGCGCCAGCAGATACGCCGTCTGAATCGCGGACGCCCAGCAAATAAAAATGTAAACCTCATTCCATGCGCAGATCTGCGCCGTCCAGAAAAACAGTTCGACGGCGGCCAGCGGAAGCAGGCTCCAGTCCCTCGTGAGACAAGCGAAGCGCATCCCGCGCACACGAGCCAGAATGCAGGCGGCTACGACGAATAGAATCACCCGTTCCGCCCCCATTTCTGCAATTTTTCTGCATAGACGGAATTGTTACGCAACAAATTCTTCTATTTCACCGTCTATATTATAGCGTCAACCCCTGCCGTTGTCAATGCCAATTCCGTCAACATCTTGAAAAAAGCAAGAATTTGTCAGTTATCCCTGCATATTTCAAAATCCTTGCATGGAATTTGTTAATGTATTATAATGCAATATGCGGAGGTGATCAGAGATGAATCCCGAATGGATTCTTTCGAATTTTGCACCGGACTGTGAACAGGAAAAGCAGGATCGGCGGCGCATGCTCGAGCTGCTCGGCGAGGGGCGCGATCTGCTGCATCGCGACAACGAAAGCGCTCACTTCACCGCGTCGTCGTGGGTCGTCTCCCCCGACCGCCGTCGGGCACTGATGGTCTACCACAATATCTATCAGAGCTGGTCGTGGACGGGCGGTCATGCGGACGGCGAGTCGAATTTTCTGCGCGTCGCCCTGCGGGAGGCGCAGGAGGAAACGTCAATTTCCCGCGTGCGTCCGCTGTCCGAAGCACCGCTGTCGCTGGAGATTCTCCCCGTCGCGCCCCACTTCAAGCGGGGCAAGTTCGTCTGCGCCCACGTCCATCTGAACGTAACCTACCTTCTCGAAGCCGACCCGGCGCTTCCGCTGCGCGTCAAGCCCGACGAAAACAGCGGTGTGCGCTGGTTTCCCGTAGAGGAGGTGCTCGGCGCGGTCAGCGAGCCCTGCATGCGCGTGGTCTATCGGAAGCTGATGGAGAAGGCAGCCGATTTCTCCTGACAAATCGTGCCGCTTAAACAAAGGAGCTCGGAGATGTTCTCCGGGCTCCTTTGTTATTCGTCGTCGTCCTCGGGCATGTTTTCCGCCCATTCGGGCATTTCCGGCTCGGCTTCGGGCTGAAGCACCTCTTCCACCCGGGCAAGGAGTCTGTCCATTCCCGTTCCATCTTCAGAGGAATAGGTCAGAACCTCCCATGGCTGCACGGCCAGCGCGCGGCAGATCACCGGAATGGAGCGGCCGCGCTGGGCCTTGGACAGCTTGTCCGCCTTGGTGGCCACCACGGTAAATGGAAGATTGTAATGCCGAAGGTACTCGGTCATCATCTGATCCTCCTGCGTGGGCGCGTGACGGATGTCCACCAGCTGGAGCACGTGCCTGAGATTCTTCGATCCCTCCAGATAGCCCTCGATCATCGCCGCCCAGCGCTCGCGCTCCTGCCGCGGCGCGCGGGCAAAGCCGTAGCCCGGCAGATCCACAAAGAAGAATTCCTCGTTGAGCAGATAGAAGTTCACCAGTCGGGTCTTGCCCGGCTCCGACGACGTGCGCGCCAGCTTGGAATTGTGGGCGAAGCTGTTAATCAGCGACGACTTGCCCACGTTGGATTTGCCCGCGAGGGCAATCTCCGGCAGGCCCTGTCCCGGAAAGGGCTTCAGCTCCGCCAGCGAGGTCACGAATTTCGATTTCTTGATCGTCATACGGCCAGCCTCATGTCCTCTCTGCGCTTCAGCACCCGCTCCAGCGCCTCGTCCACGTCGGAAATCAGACGGATGTTCAGCTCCCCGCGAACGCTCTCGTCCAGCTTTTCCAGATCGCGCTCGTTCTCCGCCGGCAGCATCAGTTCGGTGATGCCCATGCGATAGGCCGCCAGCAGCTTTTCCTTCACGCCGCCGATGGGCAGCACCCGTCCGCGCAGCGTCACCTCGCCGGTCATAGCCACGGCGTTGTCCGCGGGAATTCCCGTCACGGCGGACATCAGCGCGCAGGACAGCGCCACGCCGGCCGAGGGGCCGTCCTTGGGCGTCGCGCCCTCGGGCACGTGGATGTGCACGTCATGCTTTTCGAAGAAATCCTCCTCCGCTCCAAACCGCTTCAGCCGCGCGCGCACGATGCTGCGCGCCAGATGGGCCGATTCCTTCATCACGTCGCCCAGACTGCCCGTCAGCTCCAGCTGACCTTTTCCCGGGAAAACCACGGCTTCCACCGGCATGACCTCGCCGCCGACGCTCGTCCACGCGAGACCATTGACCACGCCCACGGCGGGCTTCGGCTCGGTGCGCATGCGCAGATAGACCGGCGCGCCGAGATACTGCTTCAGGTCGGCGGGCTTGATCGCCGCCGGGCCGCGCTCGGGATTCTCCACGAATTCCAGCGTCACCTTGCGGCAGATCTTGCCGATCAGCCGCTCCAGCGTGCGCACGCCGGATTCCCGGGTGTAGCCGTCGATGATGGCGGAAAACGCCTTTTCGGACAGCTTCAGCTGCGCCTTCTTCAGGCCGTGAGCCTCCAGCTCTTTAGGCAGCAGATGGCGTCTGGCAATCTGCACCTTCTCCTCCAGTGTATAGCTGGGCACCTCGATGAGCTCCATTCGATCCAGCAGCGCCCGGTCGATGGTCTCGGTGGTGTTGGCCGTGGTAATGAACAGCACGTCCGAAAGGTCGAAGGGCGCTTCCAGATAGTGATCGCGGAACTCTCGGTTCTGCTCGGGATCCAGCACCTCCAGCATGGCCGAGGCGGGATCGCCGCGCATGTCGCTGGCCATCTTGTCGATCTCGTCGAACAGGAACACGGGGTTCATGGTTCCGCACTGGCTGATCTGGGAGATGATTTTGCCCGGCATCGCGCCCACATAGGTCTTGCGATGGCCGCGAATCTCCGCTTCGTCGTGCACGCCGCCCAGCGAAACCTGGGTGAACTTCCGTCCCAGCGCCCGGGCCACCGACCGCGCGATGGAGGTCTTGCCCACGCCGGGCGGGCCGACCAGACAGAGGATGGGACTCTTGGCGCCCTTCGTCGCCGCGCGCACCGCGAGGAACTCGATCAGGCGCTCCTTGACCTCCTTCATGCCGTAATGGTCGGCCTCCAGCACCCTCCGTGCATGGCGGATATCGATGTTCTCGGGATCCTTCACATCCCACGGCAGCTCCAGCATATACTCGATGTAATTCTGGCTGACCGCGCTCTCCGGGGCCTGCACCGCCGTGCGCGCCAGCCGCTTGAGCTCCTTGGACACACGCTCCCGGGCCTCGTCGTTCATCTTGGACTTGGCCAGCTTGGCGCGCAGCTCGGCGATTTCCTCGTCCTCATTGTCGCCCAGCTCGTCCTGAATGGCATGAATCTGCTCCCGAAGGTAGTATTCGTGATTCGCGCGATCCATGTATTCCCGCACGCGCTGCTGAATCTTGCCCTCCAGTTCCTCGACCTCCAGCTCCTCGGCCAGCAGCTTCAGCAGCATCTCCAGCCGGTCGTCCACGCGCGCGCACTCCAAAAGCGCCTGACGGTTCGCCAGGTTCTTCAGCATGCCCGCCCCAGCCGCGTCGCAGAAGCATCCCGCATCCTGCTCGCCCTCCAGCGCTGAGAGCAGCTCCGGCATCTCCGCGCCGCGCTCGCGCACGATCTGGCGGCAGAGCTCCAGCGCCGTGCGCATCGAAGCCTGACGCTCCGCCGTGAGCTTGACCGCAGCCGACTCCTCGGCTGCGACCTCGGCGATCTGCATCTCGCCCGCCTCGAGAACCTCCATCAGAATAGCGCGATAAAGGCCCTCCACCAGCACACGAACCACCTGATCGGGCTGCTGAGCAATCTGGCGAATCTTGACCACGGTGCCCGTGGTATACAGATCCGTCTCGGAGGGATGATCCAACGTCGAATCGCGCTGTGCCGTCACGAACAGCCGCCCGTCCTCCTCCATGGCCTTCTTCAGCGCGTTCAGCGAGCGCTCGCGGCCAAGATCCACGGTGACGACCGTATTCGGAAAAACAACCAGTCCGCGCAGCGGCACCAACGGCAGCTTCGCGTACTCCTGCTTGCTCTGTTTTCTATTCAATGAAGCAAACCTCCAACAGTATTCTATCACATTATACAAAACCCGCGTTAAAAATCAAGGGGCGAAGGCGTGGGGATTTCCGCCAGCGCAGGCGATTTCATGAAAAAACCGCCTCCACTGACGAAGACGGCTCGTTTTCAAAGACATCTTATCCGAGAATTTCTCCCAGCGCGTCGGACACGTCGGACAGCTGAGCAAGCGTGAGCGCCTCGCCGCGCACCTTATCGCTCAGTCCCGCGGCGCTGAGCACCGCCTGCGTCTGCTCCTGAGACACGCCAAAGGAGGTTTTGAGGTTGTTGGCCAGTGTCTTGCGACGCATGGCGAAGGCGGCCTGAACCACCCGGCGATAGAGCGCCTCGTCCTTCGGCGTAACGATGGGCGCGTCCCACGCGTCGATCTTCAGAAAGCAGGACACGACGTGGGGCGCGGGATCGAACCGCTCCGGCGGCACCTCCTCCACCACCTCTGCGCGTCCATAGGCGCGCACCGTGGCCGCCAGCGCGCACCACTGCTTGCTGCCCGGCTCGGACATGAGCCGCTGCGCCGCCTCCTTCTGCACCATGATGGCGATGGACGCGGGCGGGTTCTTTGCGCCCACCAGCTTCGTCAGAATGTCCGCCGTGATGTAATACGGAAGGTTCGCCACCACTCTGTATTGCTCACCGAGGGTGCGCACCGTCAGCGCGTCCACGTCGCACCGGAGGAAATCACAGTATTCCACTTTCGCGTTTTCATGAGGCGCGAGCACGTCGCTCAGCACCGGCGCGAGCCGCTCGTCCAGCTCCACCGCCAGCACCTTCTCCGCGCGCTCGGCCAGCAGCGCCGTCATCACGCCCGCGCCGGGGCCGATTTCCAGCACGCGATCCTCGGGCCGCACGTCGATTTCGTCCAGCAGTCCGGACAGAAAGCGATCGTCCAGCAGAAAATTCTGGCCCAGCGAATGGGTGGTTCGGAAGCCGTGCTTGTCCAGCGCGACCCGGGCGCGCAGTCCCGCGGAGGGCAAAATGGTCATGGAGCGCTCATCCTTTCGGAGGTTTTGAAGAAAAAGAGAGGGCCGCCGGCCTACCGCCGCACGGCCCTCGCCGGGAAATCACTTGGTGCCGAACAGGCGGTCGCCCGCGTCGCCCAGGCCGGGAATGATGTACTTGGACTCGTTGAGCTTTTCGTCGATGGCGGCGATGTAGAGATTCACGTCGGGATGAGCCTCCTGCAAGGCCTTCACGCCCTCGGGGCAGCCCACGAGGCACATCAGCGTGATGGACTTGCAGCCGCGCTTCTTGATGAAGTTGATGGCGGCGATGGAAGAACCGCCCGTCGCCAGCATGGGATCCACGACGATCAGGTCGCGCTCGGCCACGTCCGTGGGCAGCTTGCAGTAGTATTCCACAGGCATGTGGGTCTCGGGGTCACGATACAGGCCGATGTGGCCGACGCGGGCCGCGGGAACCAGGCGCATCACGCCGTCCACCATGCCCAGACCGGCGCGCAGAATCGGGACGATGCCCAGCTTCTTGCCGGCAATGACCTTCGACGTGCACTTCGCCACGGGAGTCTCGATTTCGATTTCCTTCAGCGGAAGCTCGCGGGTCACTTCATAGGCCATCAGCATCGAGATTTCTTCCAGCAGCTGGCGGAAATCCTTCGTGCCGCAATTCTTGTCGCGCATCAGTGTCAGCTTGTGCTGTACCAGAGGATGATCAACAACGTGTACCGTGCTCATGGAAAAAACGCCCTCCATTTTCACCGCAGTGCGGTTTGTCCTGTGTCTAACGTTCCAATTATAGCGCATTCAGCCGCTCATTACAAGCGGCTCCTGTAAAAATTCGGCTCATTTTGTCACAGCATGCAAAAACCGGCGGAGCTCGAAAGCCTCGCCGGTCTGCGATTTATAGAATTTTCTTTTCCTGTTCGGACACGATCCGCGCCATCTCGTCCCACTTCTTCTCCATGTCCGCCACCAGCTTGAACTGGGTGCGGCAGCGGTCGAGATTGTGCTCCGGCCGATGGATGCGGAAGTACACGTCGCCGGACAGATGGTCCGTCAGGAAGCGCACGCCGCACTCCAGCGTCATCAGCTTCGCGCCCATGGGCAGCGTCCGCCGCTCGGTCTCGGTCAGGTTCACGCCGCAGGCCTCCATGAAGCCGCGGGTGTAGGCCTCGAACAGCTTCAGCGACATCTCGACCCTGCTCAGATCCGTCTCGTCCTCAGCCGCGGTGGACGCGCCGAAGCGGATGGAATCGCCGTAGTCGAAGGCCGCCAGTCCGGGCATCACCGTGTCCAGATCGATCACGCAGATGGGCCTGCGCGTCTCGGCGTCGAACAGCACGTTGTTGAGCTTGGTATCGTTGTGCGTCACGCGCAGCGGCAGCTCGCCCTTTTCCAGCAGCGCCATCATCGCGCCGGCCTCGGCCTCGCGCGCCAGCGCAAAGTCCACCTCCGCGCGCACGGACACAAGACGCCCGCAGGAATCCTTCTCCATTGCCTCGTGCAGCTGGCGATAGCGGTCGCGGGTGTCGTGAAATCTGGCGATGGTCTCACTCAGCGTCTCGGCGGGGAAATCCGCCAGCTGGCGCTGGAAATCGCCGAAGGCCACGGCGGAGAGGTAGAAGTCCTCCTCCGTCTGCGCCGCCTGAAGGCACAGGCTGTCGCGGACGAAATCATACATGCGCCACCAGCCGCCCTCCGCATCATGGATGACGTTTTCGCCGTCTGCCGCCGGAACCAGATGCATCGTGTGGCGCGAATCGGGATCCTTTTTCGCGATCCATCCCGTGACCGCCGCGATGTTGCGCATCAGCGCCGGCACGTCCCGGAAGATCTCGCTGTTGATCTTCTGGAGGATGTACTTTTCGCCCGCGTCGGTCTGAACCAGATAGGTCTCGTTGATATGTCCGCTTCCATAGCGTTCGCAGGAGACGACGCTCCCCTTCACCTGAAAGCGGGATGCAATTTCATTGTTCATGCTTTCCTCCGAGCTTCAGCGGCGGTCGTAAATCGTCCGTCCGCCCAGAATGGTCGTGCTGATCTCGAACTGATCGTCCGCCAGCGCCAGATCCGCGTCCTTGCCGACCTCGATGGAACCCTTGCAGCCGTCCAGACCGATGCAGCGCGCGGGCGTCAGACTGGCCATTTTCACCGCCTCGGGAATCGTCAGGTCGGTGTTGTCCAGCATGTTCTTAATCGCGTGGTTCAGCTTGAGCACGCTTCCGGCGATGGTGCCGTCCTTCAGATGGCACTGAATGCCCTGAAGGGTGAACTCCTGCCCGCCCAGCGTGTAGGTTCCGTCCTCCAGTCCCGTCGCGCGCAGGCAGTCGGTGATGAGCGCGAGGTTTTCGCCCTTCATCTTCGCCACCAGCTCGAACAGCGCCTTGTGGACGTGGAACGTGTCGGCGATGAGCTCGCAGGTCACGCGCCCGTCGGTGAGCGCCGCGCCCACCACGCCGGGATCGCGCTGATGCAGCCCCGTCTGAGCGTTGAACAGATGGGTCACGTGGCGCACGCCCGCGTCGATGGCCGCCTTGGCCTGATCGTAGGTCGCCGCGGTGTGGCCCATGGAGATGCGCACGCCGGGCTGCTTCGCCATTTCGCGAATGCAGTCCATGTTGCCATCGACCTCGGGCGCGATGGTGAACAGCCTGATCACATCGGCGTATTCCTTCAGGAAGGCCGCGTCGCCCGGGCGGACGTGCTCTTCGGCCTGCGCGCCCTTCTTGGCCGCATTGATGAACGGGCCCTCGGCATTCGCGCCGACGATGGCCGCGCCCATCCAGTCGTCCTTCCGGCTCTCGGCCATGGCGCGGCGAATCTGGGCGAAGGCTCTTCTCAGTTCGTCGTAGGAAACCGTCATCGTGGTGGGCAGGAAGGCGGTGACGCCGTTTTTCGCCACGCCCTGCGCCATCACCTTCAGGCCCTCGAAGCTGCCGTCAGAGGCGTCCTCGCCCTGATAGCCGTGAATGTGCAGATCCATCAGTCCCGGAAGCACCATCCGCCCCTGCGCGTCCAGCCGCTCGGCCCCGGCGGGAATCTCCCCGGGCGCGACAATGCCCAGAATCTTCCCGTCGTACAGCAGCGCGCGGTTTTCCAGAACCTCGCCGGGCAGAACAAGCCGTCCGTTGACAATCGCCTTCATGGACATCGCCGCCTTACAGCTCTGCGGCCGCCTCGCGATCCAGCAGCACGGTCACATTGCGATGCAGCTGCAGGATAGACGCGGGGCACTTGGGATCGATTTCGCCGTTGACCATGGCGCGAACTGCGTCGGCCTTGCCCTTGCCGAAGGCGAGCATGATGACCTTCCTGGCGCTCATGATGCCGCCCATGCCCAGCGTGATGGCCTGCTTCGGCACGTCCTCGCGATGCTCGAAGAAGCGCTTGTTCGCGTCGATGGTGGAGTCGGTCAGATCGACCACGTGAGTGCCCTTGTAGAACACGCCGCTGGGCTCGTTGAAGCCGATGTGGCCGTTGTTGCCGATGCCCAGAACCTGCACGTCGATGCCGCCCTCGGCCTCGATCATCTCGTCGTAGTGCTTCGCGTCCGCCGCGTGATCCGCGCCGGTGCCGCAGGGCACGTGAGTGTGAGCCTTGTCGATGTTGATGTGGTCGAACAGATTCTTGTCCATGAAATAGCGATAGCTCTGGTCGTGAGTGCCGTCCAGACCGATGTATTCGTCAAGGTTGTAGGTATACACATTGGAGAAGTCCAGCTCCTTCGCGTCGCAGCGGCGCGCGAGCTCCTGATACATGGGCACGGGCGTGGAGCCGGTGGCCAGACCCAGCACGGTCTTTTTCTGGCTCTTCATCACGTCGGCAATAATGTCCGCCGCGGCCACAGCCGCATCCTGCGCATGATCGAAAATACGAATCTCCATGAGAACATCCTCCTGTTTGTCTGCAATGATTCGGGAATCGCTTCCTTACCTGTTTATGTTATTCCTTCTCCGGCATTTCGTCAAGCGCGGCTTCTTTAATTTCGGTCGCGACTTGTTTCTTTTCGGGCGAAATCCGCGGTTGACACTCCCTGAAAGCACGGGTATAATGAAACAGAAGTGATTTTTCAAAGGACAGCAAAGCGATGAACGAAAGAATTCAATCCATTATTTCCGCCATACTGCCCCCGGACGATACCGCCATGGAGGCCGCCCGCGCCCGCCAGCTGAGTCTGGCCAAGCCGCCGCGCAGTCTGGGCCGTCTGGAGGAGCTGAGCATACAGATTGCCGGACTGACCGGCCGATTGGACTACAGGGTCGACCGCCGGCGCATCCTCGTCTTCGCGTCGGACAACGGCGTGGTCGAGGAGGGCGTGGCCTCCGCGCCCCAGAGCGTGACGCTGGCCCAGACGATCAACATCGCCCGCGGACTGACGGGCTGCGGCGTGCTGGCGCGGCATTTTCACGCCGAAACCGATGTGATTGACCTGGGCGTGAACGCCGACTTCCACGCGCCCGGCGTGCGCTGTGAAAAAATCGCCCACGGAACGAAGAACTTCGCCCGGGAGCCCGCCATGACCCGCGAGCAGGCCGAGCGCGCGCTGTGCATCGGCTTCGACGCGGTGGAGCGCGCCAAGGCCGACGGAATCGAAATTCTCGGTGTCGGCGAGATGGGCATCGGCAACACCAGCACCTCCTCGGCGGTGCTGTCCGCGCTGCTGGGCCTGCCCGCGGCGGAGACGGTCAGCCGGGGCGGCGGCGTGAACGACGAAGGCTTCCTGCGCAAAAAGGAGATCATCGACCGCGCCATCGAGCGCTATCGCCCGGATCCCTCCGATCCCGTGGACGTGCTGTCCAAGGTGGGCGGCTTCGATCTGTGCGGCATGACCGGCGCGTTCCTCGCGGCGGCGCATCACCGCATTCCCGTGGTCATCGACGGCTTCATCAGCGTCGTGGCCGCCCTGTGCGCGGCGAAGATGCAGCCCGCGAGCGTCTGCGCCATGATTCCCTCCCACGCCTCCATGGAGCGCGGCTACAGCCGGGCCATGGACGCGCTGGGGCTGAAGCCGATGCTTCTCATGGACATGCGCCTCGGCGAGGGCAGCGGCTGCCCCATCGCCTTCGAAATCGTCTCCGCGGCCATGGACGTGCTTGAGAACATGGCCACCTTTGCCGAAGCCGCCATCGACGACGGCTATCTTCAGGAAATCCGCGACAACGAAAGGTTTCAGAGCTGAGCCATGAGCACATTCATCTCCGGCGGCTGCAAGAACGGCAAGTCCTTCTACGCCCAGCAGATCGCCAGGGCGGCGGGTTCGCCGCTGTACTACATCGCCACCATGATTCCCCACGACGACGAGGATCAGGCGCGCATCCGCCGCCATCGCGACGAGCGCGCGGGCTGGGGCTTTGAGACGCTGGAATGCGGCAGCGACATTCTTTCCTGTCTGGATCGCGCCGACGCAAACGGCTCGTTTCTTCTGGACAGCGTGACGGCGCTGCTCTCCAACGAAATGTTCTCGCCCGACGGCTTTCACCCGGAGGCGGCTGCGAAAATCGCCGATGAGCTGTGCCGCTTCGTGGGCCGCGCGCCGAAGACCGTGCTGGTGTCCGACTTCATCTATTCCGACGCGATGGAATACGACGAATGGACGCTGGCCTACCGGCGGGGACTTGCACAGATTGACCGCGCGCTGGCTCGGGCCTGCGACCGGGTGATCGAGGTCTGCGCCGGTCAGATCATCTGCTATAAGGGGGAAACGCCGTGAAGATTCTCCACGCCTTCGTCATGTGTCTGAGCATGTTCTGCGCGCTGCCCGTGCCCTGTAAAACCTGGGACGAGGACGCGCGCGGCCTGATGACCGCCTGTCTGCCCGGCGTGGGTATGGTCATCGGCGCACTGTGGCTGGCGCTGGGCGCGCTGTGTCTGGGCGCGGCGTTTGCGTTGAGACTTTGAGCGAAGACGAACCAACGGTTTACGAGTTCAAAACATGGATGCAA
>OLPR01001137.1_pt1 | contig 22497 bp, 20 predicted proteins | sample 1672761 | NCBI WGS metagenome assembly OLPR01 (sample SAMEA3136721, study PRJEB25190) | human gut metagenome | biome: human gut; feature: human-associated habitat; material: faeces | place: Austria | collected 2013 | reverse complement strand
AGACGGAGGGGTTCCGGCAATCAAAGAAATCAAGTTCAGTCTGATCAGTAACCGTGGCTGTTTTGGAGGGTGCAGCTTCTGTGCCCTGACCTTTCATCAAGGAAGGATTGTGCAGACGAGAAGTCATGAGTCCTTATTAAAAGAAGCGAATGAAATGGTGAAGGACAAGGATTTTAAAGGATATATTCATGACGTTGGAGGCCCAACGGCAAACTTCCGTGCACCGTCCTGTGAAAAGCAGTTAAAATACGGCGTCTGCAAGGAAAAGCAGTGTCTGTTCCCGAAACCGTGTAAAAATATGAAGGTCGATCACCGGGATTACGTGGCACTTCTTAGAAAATTGCGTAAAATACCTGGAGTCAAGAAAGTTTTTATCCGTTCCGGAATCCGGTTTGATTATGTGATGCAGGAAACGGATGATACGTTTCTTAGTGAACTTTGCAGAGACCATATCAGCGGGCAGCTTAGAGTGGCGCCGGAACATGTTTCTAATAATGTTTTGCAGGCGATGGGAAAGCCACCGCATGCGGTCTATGAAAAGTTTTGCAAACGCTATGAAAAAGTAAATAAAAGGACGGGGAAGAAACAGTATGTAGTTCCTTATTTTATGTCTTCTCACCCGGGTTCGACGCTAAAGGATGCGATTGAACTGGCGGAATATATTAGAGACCTCGGATACATGCCGGAGCAGGTGCAGGATTTTTATCCGACGCCATCAACGATTTCGACCTGCATGTATTATACGGGACTTGATCCTCGTACGATGGAGCCGATTTATGTGCCGAAATCTTCCCATGAAAAGGCTATGCAGCGAGCATTAATTCAATACCGGGAGCCTAAAAATTATGATTTAGTAAAAGAGGCCCTGCTCAAGGCAGGGCGGAATGATTTAATTGGATTTGATAAAAAATGTCTGATTCCTCCGAGAAAGCGTAAGCGCCGTTAGTTGTGGATTTTACACGTGGAGCCTACGAGATAGCGGGGAATGCTTAACGATGAGTCTGCGGTTTGCGTGGACTCATTTTTTTGCAGGTAAACGGCTGTATAAATCTGTGAGGATGGGCAGCCGTCGCCGGCAAGATGTCCGGAGGCTTTGCAGATTTTGCAACGCACATGGCAGTCGCATTTCTCCTTTGGTACGGACTCTTTATCAAAGTATTCTTTTTTTATGCAGGAGCCGCCAACAGCCTTGTCGCAAATACCGTTGATTGCAAGTTTTCCGCATTTTGTACAAATAACAGCGGTTGTGATAGAGTCCGGTTTCTTGAAAGAAACTTTTGTGTAATTTTGATTTAACTTCTCCATCGTGTCACGCCACAAATCTTTCTGATAGGTAAGAGACGTTTGCTTTTGTCCGGAATCATAACCGCCCCAGATGCCGGCTGTGAGATACGGTGTGTAGCCGACAAACCACAAGTCGCGGTTGCCGGTGGAAGTGCCGGTTTTTCCTGCCTGCGGCATATTGATTTTCTTAAATTTTAAGCGGCTGCCGGTTCCTTTTAAAATGACGTCTTCCATTGCACTGGTAAGGAGCCATGCAGTCGATTCTTTCATGACCTGTCTGGTATCCGTATTCATTGTGTTGTCGAGTAACACATTTCCGTCATGGTCAACAATTTTTGTATAAAAGAAAGCGGGATGATAAAGTCCCTGATTGGCAATGGTAGCGAAGCCGTTCGTTAGTTCTAAGTTGGTAACGCCTTTAGTCAATCCTCCAAGAGCAAGCGGGAGAGAAATATCCGTATAGGTTTTTCCATCCTGACTGGTATAGTTGTCAACCAAAGTAGTAAAACCTAAATTTAATAAATAATCATATCCGATTTTGGGACTTACATCATTCAATGTTTTGACGGCAATTACGTTCATGGATTGCGCCATTGCTTCACGCAGGGAAGTAAGTCCGCGGTAGGAGTTTCCGTACCAGTTTTTCACTTTCCGTTTTGTACCCGGATAGTAATAAAGGGCGTCATCCTGCACAGTTGCCAGTGTCATGCCGGCGGTGTCAAGTGCCGGTAGATATGTCGATAAAATCTTAAAGGTTGAGCCTGGCTGGCGCACCGAATCCGTTGCACGGTTCAGAGTGCGGCTTGCGTTTTTGTCGCCGCGGCCGCCGACAAGTGCTTTTACGGCGCCAGTATGCTGGTCAATTACAACAAAAGAGGATTGCGGTTCAATTACGAGGTCAATTGTCTCAGACTGCACGGTATCATTTTTCGTCAGCATAGCAGCTCGGAACTGCTTGATTTGTTTTCTGGCAGTGGATTTCTTTTTGTATAATCCGGATATAACTTTCTTCCTTCTGCTTTTAAACCATTTCTTCATATCGGAAAAGGAATAGGTAATCTGCGTTCCGTCCTTGTGCGTAACAATCAATTGATAAGTTAGTTCATACCGAGAGTTCGCAGGATAATATTTTTTGTTGTTCATCATTGAATCGACGGTTTTTTGCATAGATTTGTCCTGTGTGCTGTAAATCGTCAGGCCGCGGCTGTACAGTGCGTTATAAGCCTGCGTTTCCGTGTAGCCGCATTTGGCTTTCAAATCCTGAATTACCTGCTCAATCAAAGCATCGGTAAAATACGAGGTAATGGAAGAACTTGAAAATGTTTGTTTATTCACTTTTTGGATGCGGTCATAAACCGGGTCACGGAGAGTATCGGTGTATTCTTTACTGGAAATATATCCCTGATTTTTCATATAGGTTAAAACAGTTGTGCGTTTCTGACTGTTTTTCGCCGGATGGGAAATCGGATTGTACGCTGATGGGTTCTGCGTAATGCCGGCAAGAACCGCACACTCGGAAAGGGTGAGGTCAGAAACATTTTTATTAAAATATCGTTTGGATGCTGCCTGTACACCAAGTGTATTTTGCCCGAGATTAATGGTATTTAAGTAATACTCGAGAATCTGGTTTTTACTGTATTTTTTTTCGGTCTGCAAAGCAAGAAACTGCTCCTGCAGCTTACGCTTTATTTTTTCAAAGAGTGTATTTTCCTCGCCGCCCTCAAATACCTGGTTTTTCAATAACTGCTGTGTAATCGTACTGGCACCTTGTGTAAAATCGCCCTTGTTTTTTATGCCAATAGTCAGTGCACGCAAAACGCCCTGTGTATCCACGCCGTTATGCTTGCGGAAACGCTCGTCCTCAATGGCAATAAAGGCATTTTGGAGATTCTCCGGAATTTTATCCAATGTAACATATTCACGGTTGGCATCTTTCCCGACTAAGGACTGAATCGGATTTCCTTCACTGTCCACAATTGTCGTTGTATAGCCCTTTGGAACAATCTGGATAGAGTTCACATCCGGCGTCGAAGATAAAATGCTTGTATACATTCCAATCAGGAAACTTCCGGCAAAAAGGCCGACAAAAATAAGTCCGATGAGAGTAAGACGGATTCCTATAAGCTGTAATTTGTGCAGACGGTGAGTAGCTGCGGATTCAAGCTGATGTTTTCGATTCTGGATTCCCTTATGACTAAAATTCATGTGCGGTCCTTTCCTTCCTGAATGTTTTCTTTTCTTTTTAGTATAACAAAAACTCTTGAAAAGGGAAAGGGCAATTACTATAATAGTAAGGAGTAGGAACGAAGTAAGAGAAAGGAACGAAACGGATGGAAACAGCATCTAAGATACTCTACGAAGGTGGACAAGGGGAAATTGTAGAAAAGAAATCCCGTTTTATTGCGAACATTTTTCCGGTCACAACGGAAGAAGAAGCACTTGAAAAAATTACCGCGATGCGGAAAAAATATTATGATGCCAGACATAACTGCTTTGCCTATATTTTAGGTGAAAATAAGGATACGGTGCGCTGCAGCGATGACGGGGAACCATCAGGAACGGCCGGCCGACCGATGTTGGATATTTTGGATGGACAGGGAATTTATAATGTTGTGGCAGTCGTCACAAGATATTTTGGAGGAACTCTTCTTGGTACTGGGGGGCTTGTAAGAGCGTATTCCGGTGCGATGAAAGAGGGATTAAATCACTGTGTACTTTTAGAAAAAGAGACCGGTTACCCGCTGACCGTTACAGTGGATTATAACGAGGTTGGAAAAATCCAATATTTAGCAAGAACCAACGAGATTCACGAGTTATCGTGTGAATATGGAAATGAGGTTGTGTTTCGGTTTTTGGTGCCGGAGGAGAAAATTGATTCATTTGAAACGGCACTGACGGAGAAAACAGCTGCGAAAGCTAAACTTGAACGGGGCGAAAAACTGTGTTATGGTTTCCATGGAGACGAAGTTATACAGATGGATAAACGGCAGGAAGGAAAGGAATCATGAATTTATTAGATTATATGAGCGAGCAGAAAAAAGAGACCGAATCGCCACTTGCTTCAAGACTCCGTCCGACTACCTTGGACGAGGTTGTGGGACAGAAACATATTATCGGAAAAGATAAATTATTGTACCGGGCAATTCAGGCAGATAAATTAAGTTCGCTGATTTTTTATGGACCGCCGGGAACTGGGAAAACGACACTGGCGAAAGTGATTGCCAATACGACAAGTGCAGCATTTCTCCAGATTAATGCGACCTCGGCCGGGAAAAAAGATATGGAAGAAGTTGTTGAAAAAGCAAAAGAAAACTGGGGCGCTTACGGGCGCAAGACGATTTTGTTTATTGACGAGATTCACCGCTTTAATAAAAGCCAGCAGGACTATTTGCTTCCGTTTGTTGAAGACGGTACCATTGTCTTGATTGGTGCAACAACGGAAAATCCGTATTTTGAAGTAAATGGTGCGCTTTTGTCCCGCTCGATTATTTTTGAATTAAAGGCATTGGAAAAAGATGAAATCAAGGAACTTTTGCTGCGTGCAGTGACAGATAAAGAAAAGGGACTTGGCAGTTTTGATGCAGTCATCGAAAAAGACGCTTTGGAATTTCTTGCGGACATCAGCGGTGGTGATGCCAGAAGTGCTTTAAATGCGATTGAACTTGGTGTTTTGACAACCGAGAGAGGTGCAGATGGCAAAATTCATATTACGATGGAAGTTGCCGAGGAATGTATTCAAAAACGTGTACTCCGCTATGATAAAACAGGGGATAATCATTACGATACCATTTCGGCATTTATTAAAAGTATGCGGGGCTCTGACCCGGATGCCGTAGTTTATTATCTGGCGAGAATGCTGTATGCCGGTGAGGACATCAAATTTATTGCTAGACGAATCATGATTTGTGCGGCGGAGGATGTTTCAAATGCTGACCCACAGGCTCTTGTCGTGGCGACCGCGGCGGCACAGGCAGTTGAGCGGCTTGGTATGCCGGAGGCAAGAATTGTGCTTTCACAGGCGGCGCTTTATGTGGCATGTGCACCGAAGAGCAATTCAGCAATTGTTGCAATTGATGATGCCTTGGATTATGTTAAAACGCATCCGAATTACCGAATTCCGGCACATTTGATGGATGCCCATTATAAAAGTGCGGCAAAACTCGGACATGGCATCGGGTACCAGTATTCCCATGATTACGAAAATCATTATGTAAGACAGCAGTATCTGCCGGATGAGGCGGAATCCGAGCGGTTTTTCCATTTATCGGAGAATGGTTATGAAAAGGAAATTAAGCAGCATATGAAGAAAATTGGAGCAGATAAGGAGGAATGGTAAGATGGCAGAAGAGAAAAAAGAAAAATTTGAAAGTTCATATCCGAAGGGTGTGCGTATTGCAGCAATTATTGGTGTAATCTTTTTAGTTGCGTTGTATATTGTAACTTTGATTGCAGGAATCACCACATCAAAGGCGGCACCGGAATTGTTTAAAATGTGTATTGGTTCCAGCATTTTACTGCCAATTCTGTTTTGGCTTTATATTCAATTTGCCAAATCGTTTATGAACCGGGATAGGGAAAACATAAAGAAAGAAAAATAACAGATATTAAAAAAGCTGTAAACCGGTGAGATTCACCAATTTACAGCTTTTTTTTTAGTATCCGACTTTTTTACCTTTTTTTGTCAGATATCCACTGATTCGTTTTGCTTTATAATCTTTTTTCTTGCGGGAATCCGGTACACCGGGATCCGTTGGATCGTAGTTGATGCCACCTTTTACTTTGATGGTCTTTGCTTTGCCGAGAGGCCCCGGTTTCTTTGTGCTTCCCTTTACGATTTTAATGGTATTGCCGGTTGAAGTATAATCGTAAATCCACTTCGCATCCGCTACTGCCATACGGATACATCCGGCAGAAGCAGGTTTGCCAAGCTTGTTGTAGGTGACAGCAGGCAGTGCATAATGAGACTGTGTGCCAACGGCAATTGAGTGGAAATAAACATTGCCGACAATGTGTGTTGCCCAGCGCGCATATACGGTACTGCCATCCGGCTCATGCATCGGTTTCATCGTATATTTTACGGACTGTCCGTTTGTGCATACCGAATATGTACCTATTGGAGTATATGCTGACTTCTCATGGAGACCACCGGTACCGGCAACGGTCCAGATGTCGCTGCCGACACATACAGAACACGTTTTAACCGGAATATCGTATTTGTTTGTCTCATCGTTGTACATGTAAATCGTAACGACACATGCGGCACGGTTTACTTCGATGTAAAACTTGTTCTGATGAGAGGAACTGCTTTTTTTCAGTTTCAAAATCTTAGTAAGGTCGGTCTGTTTTTTATTGTTAATATAATAGAATTTGTATTTCTTTCCCTTATATTTTTCATAATACCAGCCGTTTTTACCAAGGTCTGACTTTTTCAGTTTGAACTTTTTCTTTTTCAGCAACAGTCTGCTTTTCCATGCGGATGTCGCAAATGCACGAACCTCGTAAGTTCCTTTTGCTTCATTTTTTACTGTTACGGTGTAGGTCTTTTTATTGGAAGAAGCTTTTGCTTTGTATGTGCCAAGCTTTTTCTTTTTACCGTTTTTAATCCGGTAAATATCAAATTCAACCTTTTTGATATTGCCGGGAACATAAGCTCCGGACAATTTATAGATGCAGGTTGCATTTTTCTTTTTAGTAACGGTAAGAGTTCCCTTTTTCATACGCTGGTCAGCCTTTGTTGTCTGTGCAAGCGTATAAGTTTTATTGTTGGAATCGATCACAACCGCTTTAATTGTAAATAAATCCAAATTGTATTTTAAGGTTTTCATCGTAACTTCTTTATAATAAGAAGCTGTCTTTTTCTTGCCGGAAAGTGTAGCAACCTGTCTGCCATCGCTGTTAAATACCTGGAATGTTACACCATTTACGCCGAATACGTTAGTCAATCCGCTAAGTTCAATGGCAAATGCCTTTTTCTTCTCCAATGCTTTTGTTTTCTTTGTAACAAATGAAGTGCAGGAAGGAATAACATTATATTCAGTGGAAGCTAAGGTATACTGTGTTTTCCAATTGCTGTTTGTGACAACAGCCTTTGCGCCCCATTTGCCATAATAATTTCCGGATTTGGAAACATCAACAGACCAGTTCTGGTTCGCATTCAATGCCATTGCTTTGCCCACGGTTACTGCAGTGGATTCTGCGCGGTTTTTGTTCCAAATCTGGATGGAAATCTGGTTTCCGGTACCGGGAACTAAAACACCGCCTGTGGCTTCTTTTGATACGAAGGCAGCAGTACGGACAGCGGCGCCGGTATTTCCTGTGATGGAAAGACCTGCTTTTGCTGTATGAATCGTAAAGTCAGCAGTGCCGGCGGTCAATGTTTTTGTACCAATTGTTACGGTTACTGTATAATTGGCAAATGCATATTTTAAGTCCGCCAAAGTAATGCTTCCTGTAAAAGTGCCTTCTTTGCAGTTGGTCTCGTCGAGAGTGACATTTTTTGTAAAAGCAGTTTTCTTTGTGGAAGAATTGACTGCATTAATCGTAAGTGCGGTATCGGATGCCAAATCCAGACCGGTTACGGTGTAGTTTGCTGTGCCGGCGGCACGATTTGTAGTCAAAACCGCTTTGTGCGTAGATGGTGCTTCTGTAGCAGCAGCCGCAGCTTTTGCCGGTGTGCTGACAAAGGAAAATGTCAGAAACAAAGAAGCAAATACGAACACAAGCAAACTTCTTATGTAAGTACGTTTCATGATAAAACCTCCATTCTGTTCCATTCACTATTTGACGGCATGACTTTAAACATGACGCCAAGTTCTTTCATAATCGCACATTTCCTAATGTTTGTCAAGAAATCATGCTTTATTATAAGAAGGATATGTGTCAGTTCTTTTACAAAAAGTGTTCTTGACAAAAATGTTTTGATATATTAAGATACCCACATAGGCAAAGAAGAGAAGAAGTACGAGTAAGAAAGAGCCAACAGAGAATAGCCGGCTGGTGAGAGGCATGGGAAATCGCTTATTTGGAATACATCTTGGAGCTTCGGCATTGAAACCAGGTAGGTGCCGACGGAAGAGGGGAAACCCGGCACACGTTATCGTGCAGGAGTATTCGTGCCATCCGGCAGGTGTACTTGATGAGGCAGTTGATGTGAGTCGATTGTGAAAAAAGGTGGTAACACGGGATATGATATCTCTCGTCCTTTGAATAGGGTGAGAGATTTTTTTATTATAAAAAGCGGCAGCTTTAGAATGGAGGAAAAAATGCAGGTATATGAAGAATTAGTTGCCAGAGGCTTAATCGCTCAGGTGACAAACGAAGAAGAAATTCGAGACATGGTAAATAATGGAAAGGCTACTTTTTACATTGGTTTTGACCCGACCGCTGACAGTCTGCATGTCGGACATTTTATGGCACTTTGCCTGATGAAACGTTTGCAGATGGCAGGCAATAAACCGATTGCGTTAGTAGGCGGCGGTACCGCGATGATTGGTGACCCATCCGGAAGAACGGATTTGCGTCAGATGATGACACCGGAGACGATTCAGCACAATGTGGACTGCTTCAAAAAACAGATGAGTCGTTTTATTGATTTTTCTGAGGGAAAAGCAATTCTTGTCAACAATGCAGACTGGCTCATGGATTTGAACTATATTGAAGTGCTTCGTGATGTAGGAGCGCATTTTAGTGTAAACCGTATGCTTTCGGCTGAGTGCTACAAGCAGAGAATGGAGAAAGGTCTCAGTTTTTTGGAGTTTAACTACATGATTATGCAGAGTTATGATTTCTACAAACTGTTTCAGGATTATGGCTGTAACATGCAGTTTGGCGGTGATGACCAGTGGAGCAACATGCTCGGTGGTACAGAATTGATTCGCCGTAAACTAGGAAAAGATGCGCATGCTATGACGATTACGCTTTTGTTAAACTCAGAGGGCAAAAAGATGGGTAAAACCGCAAAGGGAGCTGTCTGGCTTGATCCGGAGAAAACATCACCGTTTGAGTTCTATCAGTACTGGAGAAATGTGGATGACAGCGATGTGTTGAAATGCATCCGCATGCTTACATTCCTTCCATTGGAGGAAATTGATGCGATGTCCGACTGGGAAGGCGCACAGTTAAACAAAGCAAAAGAAATTCTTGCATTTGAGCTTACCAAACTGGTTCACGGAGAGGAAGAGGCCATGAAAGCACAGGAGAGCGCAAAAGCATTGTTTAGCAGCGGAAACGCGGCAGAAATGCCTACCGTAGAATTAACCGATGAAGATTTGGAAAATGGCACAATCGGTATTCTTAATCTGTTGAATAAATCCGGAATGGTGCCATCCAATTCGGAAGCGCGCCGTGCCGTGCAGCAGGGTGGTGTTGCCATTGATGGTGAAAAAATTACTGACATTCACGCACAGATTGACGGCGGGAAATTAGCCGGCGATGGTGTGGTGCTGAAAAAAGGTAAGAAGAACTTTAGACGGATGGTCTTAAAATAAAAAGAAAAAATTTAGTGGCTCCATGCACGCTTTCGCTTGAGGAATGCGCAGGGGTATCGGCATGCACACGACGCATGCCGGATACCCGCGTATTCCTATGCATGGCAGCCACTAAAGTTTTTCAGGAGATATGGCGGCTTGGGATGTTTAAATTTTTATGATAAATATACTTAAAAGTGTTGTATTTTGCCAAAAATCTGATATACTGTGATTAGGCAAAAGTAATAAGTATTAATCGTTAAGTTACGACAAAACCCCCATGAGTGGCCGCTCATGGGGGTTTTTGTTCCGTTTTGGCAAGGTGGCTTAAACCTTAGGCTGGTTGCCTTAGTTGTTTCTATCCAACCATTTGCATATGTAGTGGCAAACTACACCTGCCATGATAGAAACAATGAAAGTAATAAGTATATCCATCGAAAAGTACGTGCCCCCTCTCTGTGCCGGTATAGGGGTGGCAACAAAATAAATTATAGCATAATTTATTTCAAATCAAAACGACAAAAATTTTACTTGCATAAATGCAATTTTCGTAGTAAAATATATTTTGTTGTTCGGCGTGTGGCTCAGTTTGGTAGAGCGCTTCGTTCGGGACGAAGAGGCCGTGGGTTCGAATCCCGTCACGCCGATATAAGGTCCTTTCTTAGTAGGAGAGAGGACCTTTTTTAATATCAAAAAAGTTAAACGGCTGTAAAGAAGGTATAAAAAGCGGATTTTTAAATAATTGGATTGTGGCAACGAACACTTGCCACAAACTCAATTATAATTCCGGTTGATTTTTTCAACATATCTTCTTATAATTAAACTATCAAAAAATGGAGGAGGTTTCGTAATGAGGGAAATGAAACAAACGATGGCAGCAGTGTTATCTCTGACGCTTGCGTGCACACTTTTGATTGCACCGGCAGAGGGGCAGGCAGCCAAAAAGAAGATGAAATTAAATAAGACAAAGGCAACGTTATATGTTGGCAAAAAACTGACGTTGAAAGTGAAAAACACAAAGAAAAAAGTCAAATGGTCATCTTCTAAAAAAGCAGTTGCATCCGTAACGAAAAAGGGTGTTGTAAAAGCAAAGAAAAAAGGTAAGACTGTGATTACTGCCAAAATCGGTAAGAAGAAGCTGAAATGCAAAATTACCGTGAAACAGAAAGTAGTAAAGAAAAAGACTGTATATCAGTCTCAGATGGTCGAAAACTTTGAAAGTTACACAGCAGGAACGGATTGGGGAAATTACACACTTGGCGAGGGACTTACCAGTGGTGGAAACGAACCGGCACATTATCTCGCAAAAGGAGAGACAATGAAGGTTATTACAGATCCGGAAAATGCAAATAACAAAGTCCTTCAGGTTATACCAAAGTTCTATAGTTTTTGCCCGGTATTTACCGTTGACCTTGAAAAATTGACAGGCATATCAGCAAAGAAATTGGGTGATTATAAAGGAATCCGCGTAAAAGTTCGTGTTGTCAGCGATGCGTCCCGCCATGTGGGAATTGGAATCAACTCATTCTTTGGCAAAGCAGGCACGATTAATAAAAAATATGCATTTAACACATATACCACACAGAGCAATGCCCTTCCAAATGAGAAAGAGTATTATAAATTCTATTATACAGAGGGTATGGTGACACCGGAAACACCGGATGACGGCAGTATGCCACAGGTGGAAAATGGCAAGAGTGCCAAAGGACATAAGTTCAAAGAGACAGATAAAAATGTTGGTTTTGCGACAAAGACGCTGTTGTTTAACAAGAAGCTGACCGAAGATTTGCGAAGCCAGACAAACTTTGATTTTGTAGTTGGTGGAAGTTATGGCCCGGCAAATAAAGAATACTTAGCATGGTATTTAGATGATGTGGAATTGATTTACTAAAACTAAAAAGAAGTTCAACCGCAGAAGACTACAATGCGGTTGAACTTCTTTTTTTATCCTAACAAAGCCTGATTTGCTTTTTTCTGGAATTTTTCTTCCAAAATCACAAAGCGTTCATGGGTGCCGCGTCCGATTACGGTTCCTTTTTCATCTTTTGCCGAGACGGAAAAGACCAGCTTTCGTCCGTCGATTTCTACCAGTTCACTCTCGCAGGTAATGGTCATGCCAAGCGGTGTTGGGGCATCATGTGAAATGTCCAAATGGATTCCTACGGTTCCTTCGCCCGCTTCCAAATACGGAGCCACGCTTGTCCATGCTGTTTTTTCCATGAGAGCAATCATAGCAGGAGTGGCAAATACATCCAGTGTGCCGCTCCCCATTGTTTTTGCCGAATTGGACTCGTCGGCAGTAACCGTGCAGGTTCCTTTAATTCCAACTTCTAAACTCATTGCAGTTCCTCCTTTTTTTGTTCTACCAGATAACCACGCTTTGCTAACTCCACTTCCACGTCATCCAGAATCCGTTCTTCCTCTGCGGTGACGGTGTGGTAATGGTAGTCCGATGTCACATTTTTCAAAAGCGTGGATTTTCCGCTTTTAATGCCCGCGATAAATTCTTTGATGTCGCGTCGGCAGCGGATATTCATATCTGCTTGAATTTTACCATAAATTTTATGATTTACAAACACATTTTCTACGATACCGCCTAAATCCACGATACAGGTTAATTCGTCCTCTGCCTGTTCATCCGTATGACGGCATTTGAAAATACGTCGAACCCCGCTTGGTTTAGTCGGTGGAACCAGATATCCACGGTTGGTTGCAATAATTTTTACATGACCGGTTCGCAAAAGTGCAATGTCCTGCACAATCACCTGGCGGCTTACGCCGAATTCCTTCGCCAGTTCGGTTCCGGAAACCGGCTTGTCGTGTTCCTGCAGATATTGAAGCAATCGGTCTCGTCGTTTTTCTCCAGACATATCCGGTACCTCCATTTACTCTGTTGCATGCAGATTTTTCAGGGAAATATCCATAATTGGTGCGGAGTGGGTTAAAGCACCGCTGGAAATATAATCGACGCCAAGGTCAATTAATTTGGCAATGTTTTCCCGTGTGACATTGCCGGAACATTCGGTCTCTGCACGTCCGTCAATGATACGGATGGCTTCCTTCATGTCGTCATGCGACATATTATCTAACATAATAATATCTGCTCCGGCGTCTGCCGCCTCTTTCACCATATCAAGATTTTCCACTTCAATTTCAATCTTACGGACAAAAGGACAATATTCCTTTGCCATTTCAATTGCTTTTGCCACACTGCCGGCAGCTCCAATGTGATTATCTTTCAACAAAACACCATCTGAAAGATTGTAGCGGTGATTGTAACCGCCGCCTGCCTTTACCGCGTATTTTTCAAAAATACGGTTGTTTGGTGTTGTTTTTCTTGTGTCTAATAATTTTGTTTTAGAACCGGCAAGCAGTTTTGTAATCGAATTGGTATAAGTGGCAATTCCGCTCATACGCTGCAAATAATTCAGTGCCGTTCTTTCTCCGGAAAGGAGAACACGGATGTCGCCTCGCACGACGCCCATTTTCTGACCTTGTTTTACCTCATCGCCATCCTGACAGAAAAAAGTAATTTCCGTGTCCGCATCCAGTAGCGTAAAAACACGTTTAAATACTGAAAGTCCGGCAATGATGCCGTCTTCCTTGCAGATTAAATCAACTTCACCCTGTTTTGCTTCCCGCATTACGGCATTGGTTGAAATGTCTTCGCTCGTGATATCCTCGGCAAGAGCCATGCGGATTAACGGGTCTGCATTTGTAAGCATTGTAATTTCATTCATGATTTGTTTTCTCCCTTTCTTTTTCAATTGCCTCTAACAATTCCTTGTGGTAGGATTCGGTGAGGTTTGTTAATGTATCATTTTGCAAAATATCATCAAAAGTTTTTTCCGGCAAAGCGGTATATTCTTCCATTGCATGTGTGGCAGCACGGCGGGCAAATACTAAACTCTCCAACAGAGAATTGCTTGCCAAACGGTTTTTTCCGTGTACACCGTTGCAGCTCGTCTCGCCAATCGCATACAGATGTCCGGCAGAAGTGTGGCTGTCTTTGTCAACCCAGATACCACCCATAAAATAATGCTGTGCCGGAACAACAGGAATTGGCTCTTTCGTGCAGTCGTAGCCCTCTTCCAGACAGCGTTTGTAAATGTTTGGAAAATGGCTGATGATCGTTTCTTTTGGAATCGGTGCCATCGACAAACGAACATAAGGCATGTCATCAATTGCCATCTGTTTGTGGACTTCTTTTGTTAATAAGTCGCGGGGCAGCAGTTCATTGACAAAACGATTACCCTCTTTATTCAGCAGAATCGCACCCTCACCGCGCACGGATTCGGAAATCAGAAAGCGACGTCCCGGTTTTTCGGAGTACAAAGTAGTCGGGTGAATCTGGATGTAGTCAATGTGCTCTAACCGGATGCCATGATTTTTAGCAATTGCCAAAGCATCTCCGGTAATATGGCGGTAATTCGTCGAGTGTTTGTAAATGCCGCCAAGTCCACCGCATGCTAACATTGTATAATCAGCGGTGATTTTTTCCTTTGAGCCATCCGCCATCTGAGCCATTACGCCATAGCAAATATTATCTGCCATAAGAAAATCGTACATGGTGGTATGTTCTAAAATTGTAATGTTTTCGCGTTCTCTCGCCCGTGCCAAAAGTGTGCTTGTGATTTCTTCCCCGGTAATATCTTCGTGGAATAAAATACGTGAATCGGAGTGACCACCTTCTCTGGTGTAGCAGAACTCGCCATTTTCACGTTTGAAATCCACGCCGTACTCCACCAATTGCTTAATAATCGATTGCGAGGAGCGGATCATAATATCGACGGATTCTTTTCGGTTTTCATAGTGCCCGGCACGCATCGTATCTTCAAAATAACTGTCATAATCATCGTCCGACTTTAAGACACAGATACCGCCCTGCGCTAAAAAGGAATCGCTTTCGTCAGCGTCTTCTTTGGTAATCATGAGAACCTGTTTATCGCTTGGAATCTGAAGGGCGCAGAATAAACCGGCGGCCCCTGTTCCTACAATTAAAAAATCGGTATGTTTCATGAGAATATCTCCCTTCCTTACTTTGCCAGTTCAAGCATCCGCTCCAAAGGGCGGTTTGCCTGCGTGCGCATTTCATCCGTGACAGACATCGAATGCTCCCCTGTCTCTAAAACATGGACAATTTTTTCGAGTGTAATCTTTTTCATATTCGGACAGCACTGAGCAGAACCTGCCGAATAAAAGGTCTTGTCAGGGTTTTGTTTTTTTAGTTCATACAAAACGCCAAGTTCCGTACCAATGATAAATTCTTTGGCATCAGCGGATGAAGCATAGTCAATGATTTCGGATGTACTGCCAATGAAATCTGCCAAATCAAGAATTTCCGGGCGGCACTCCGGGTGAACGATAAAAGGTGCATTCGGATGAGCTTTTTTAGCAGCTTCTACCTGATCCTTCCGGATAGATGCGTGTACATGACAATAGCCGTCATTGAAAATAAAATTCTTTTCCGGTACCTGTTTAGCAACAAAACGTCCCAGGTTTTCATCCGGAATAAAGAAAATGTTCTTATTTGGAAGTGCCTTTACAATGCGGATTGCATTGGAAGAAGTCACACAGACATCTGCGTGGCACTTTAATTCTGCCGTCGAATTGATGTAGCAGACAACTGCTAAATCCGGATATTCTTTGCGGAGTTCTTCAATGCGGTCGATATCCGCCATGTGTGCCATCGGACAGTCTGCTGTTTCATCCGGCATAAGTACAGTCTTTTCCGGGTTTAAGATTTTGGCGCTCTCGCCCATAAACGAAACACCGCAAAAGACGATGGTATCAGCATCTGTTTTCGTGGCAACTTTGCTTAAGTAGAAGGAATCGCCGATGTAGTCAGCAATTTCCTGTACCTCGTCATGAACGTAGTAATGTGCCAGAATAACAGCATTTTTTTCTTGTTTTAATTGTTTAATACGGTTTTGTAAATCAGACATAATTATCTGTTCCTTTCTGTGTATTGTGTCCTATCATAACACAAAACTTTACAGCTGACAAGACAGAAAGAAATTAAATTTGCTGTAACAGCTTTACAAAAGGGAAAGGGCGACTGGTAACCCAGCCGCCCTTTTGAAAGAGGAGTTTTATGAAAAAATATCAAAAATGTGAAATTGGCATTTGTCATATAAGTTGAAGTTGTTCTTTGTTTCAACTTATGGCTTTAGTATAAAAGTCAAATGTGTCGAAACGGTGTTCAAATTTAATATAATTTGTGAATTGTTTGTGAATTGAGGAATCTGCTTTCTTTTTCACCCAAACAATGGTAAAATAAAAAAAGATTGCTTTGAGAAAGAAGGTATGGGGGATTGAAATATAACGTAGACGAGATACAAAAGAATATGCATATACGACAGGTGGAAGGAATTGGAGACAGGCTGGAAGAGGACATTCGCAATATATTGAACCGTGCAGGTATCTATTTTCGTATTTTCAGCCGTGCGAAGACACCATTTTCCATTGCACAGAAATTAGAAAAACCGGGGTATGGATTTGGGGAACACGACAAGAAGATGCAGGATCTAATTGGACTGCGTGTCGTTGTGTATTATCAGGATGATATGGATATTGTGCGGACGATTTTGGAGAAAACATTTCGGCAGGTGGGCGAGTGGTCTAAAACGGACAATACCGAAGAAGAATTTAAGGCATCTAAGTTAAATGGCGTGTTCTGGGTGCCGGAAGAATATCAGCGTGTCTATAATGGAGACATTAGTTTTCTGCCGATTGATGCGACGTTTGAAGTTCAGCTTCGCACCATTTCTTTCGAGGGATGGCATGAGATTGAACACGATATGCGTTACAAATCACCGTATGGTGATGATTTTTGGCGCGAGGATTTGTCAAGAACCTTAAACAGCGTTCTTGCCAATCTGGAACTCTGTGACTGGACGACATTAAATGTATTTGAAAAGCTGGCAGATTATCATTATACCGAGCGAAAGTGGGAAATGATGCTTAAGGCAAAATTCCGCCTGCGGTTTGATTTAGAGCCATTGGCAGAAGAAATCTGTCGATTTTTGGATGAAAATGAAGAAGCAGCTTACTGTCTGTACCGATGTAACAGACCGGAAGTATTGTTTGCACTGCTTCGAGATGGTTACCATGAAAAAATTACTTACAATTTAATAGTAAAAGTCATTAATGATTCCGTAGCGGATTACGAGCCAAAGTTAAAACGCAAACTTGCGAAAATATGTCATGACATATTAAAGGTAGAGAAGCCTCAGCGAAATGAAAGACTGGAACTGAATCCTTTGGATGTGACGCCTTCATTCCAACTAAAAGTGACTTTGTCGCATGACCCGCAAAGAGATTTAAATGAAGAATTTTTAACGGCGGTGAAATTCATTGCCGGATGGGCACAGGGACGGCTGCAGAATATTGTGGAAGGAATACCGGATACACCGATTGATTATGAATACCATGAAGCAGGATATTATTTACAAATATTAGGGAATATAAGCCTTGGATTTTATAAACTTACATTTGAGCACGCGGATGCGGAGCGTAAAGGAGTGGTATGGCGTACTAAGGTGATTTTGGAGCGAAGCGACTATATTCGTATGAAAGTAGATTGTGATTATTGTCATAATCCAGACCGTTTGATTCGTGACAGTTTTAACAAACCTCGTTTTGTAGATGAAATTTTTAGAAAGATTGGTTATACAGATGTGATTCCAATGATGACAAAGCCTCATAAAGTAGAAAAAATGAAGGAAATTGAGATGTTGAGTGAATTTATCGCAGACCATTCGCGTACACTGCCGGTTATTCTGGCTGTGGAAGAAGAGGACTCCGAGCGTCAGATTAATATTAATCGTTTGGCTGAGACGGTAGGCACTTACGCTCACGTATTTCTTCTTAGTAAAAAGGCAATTCCGATGATGGTGGAAAAATCAGACTATACGACAGAGGAACTGACCGGTGCTGTATGGGTGACATTTCAAAACGGTGAAGACAAATTTTATACGAGGGAGCGCATTGGAAACAGCCGGTTCGATTTTAATAAGTATGCGTTCGATTCCGGAAACGTTTACGAAAAAGCATTCAGACACAAATTAGTGCGCCTGATAAAGGAAAAGAATTGTTAAATTATTTACATCAAATTTACCTGAATTTTGCGTGTTGTTGCTTGACAAATAAAATGTGCCTGTTATATAATTGAGGCGGTATTATATTATTATTTAATCTGATTTATCACAGATTGAGTTTGAAAAGAAAAGGAGAGTAAAAGATGAAAAAAGGTATCACGAAAATTTTATCCGCATGTGTCTTTGCATTTGTTGTTTTCCTTGCAGCGGGAACGCAGAGTAAAGCAGCAGTGAACATGGGTGTAAAGCAGACTGGTGCAGGAAGCAGTTACGTGGAATTGGCATGGAATGCCTAGCTTGGAGCCGGACACTACCATACACAGTTTAGCCAGGATGGAAAAAACTGGATCGATATGGAATACAGTTCATCACCAAGTGATTCGGTATATAATTTAACACAAGGTGCAAGCTATTATGCACGTGTCGTGGCATACAATGGTAGTCACTATTCGGGAACTCATGTGATGGTCGGTGTTTCTGAGACGGCTATCGTATCGACAAAACCGACGGAGGTTACCGGATTAACACAGACAGCAGCAGGTGTGAATTCAGTTTCCATGTCATGGAATGCATCTGCAGGAGCAGCTTCTTATGTGATTTATGGGTATATTAACTACAATTGGACACAGATTGGTACATCAGCAACAAATTCTGCAACGATTACCGGTGTTGCTGCAACGACATCTACCAAATTTTCAGTAGCTGCTGTGAAAAATGTGACCGGCGGCACAGTAACCGGTGACCAGTGCAGTGGTGTAGAGATGAAAGCGATTCCGATTAAAGTAAGCCGGATTGCTATGCAGTATTATTGGGATTCGCTGAAAGAAGCAAAATATATCTGGACAGATGTAAACAATGCGGATGGTTATCAGTATGAAGTGAAATCTGCAAATGGCAAAAAGACATACTTTAGAGCTACATCAACAAGTTCTTACACCTATGTAAAACCATTTCCAAGAGGAATTTTCGTAAAAGCCCGTGTAAGAGCTTATGTGACAGTTGGAAATAAAGTTTATTACGGCGCATGGTCTCCGTATACATATCATGCATCCAGTAAGAAAGTAACGGCAAAACGCAGCAGTAACGGTAAAAAGATTTATTTGAAATGGAAGAAAGTTTCCGGTGCCAGCGGTTATCAGGTATATGTATCCACAAAATCAAATGGTGGATTTAAGAAAGTGAAATCCTTAAGCTCAAAGAAATCCAGTTATACGATTACAAAGTGTGGTAAGAAAAAACTGAAAAAAGGGAAAACGTATTATGTTCAGTTGAGATATCAGACAAAGTTATCCAGTAAAATCGTAAGCAGCGCTACGGTATACTAAAAAATAAAAGCAAAACGGGAAATGGCAAAGAGTTTTATGCTCCTTGCGGTTTCCCGTTTTTTTTGTTATGATAAGATTGACTATAAACTATAAAGGAAGTGTTTGGGATGACATCAAGATTGTTTTACCACAAGGAGACAGGGGCGCCTGTACAGATTATTGCAAGAGCCCAGACAAAGCCTACTTATCAGGAAGTAATCTGTTATCAGGAATTAACAAAACCCTATGACCATTTTGTTATGGAAAAGCGGCAGTTTTTTGCTGAGTATGTAAAAGAATTTGCAGAATTGCCACTGGTTGGAAGAAAACAGATTGAAAAAAGAGAAGATTTGCCGAATAAGCAGCCAAGAATTTCCAAGGGAGAAATTATGGATGGAGGGCCGGCAGAAGCCGAGAAACCGGAAGAAGCAAAAGAACCGGAAGTGCCGGAGGCAATTCAGAAGATGCTTGCCTTCTTGGATGCAGAATCGTGTCATGAGAAAATTCGGATTCTGGAAGAAATGCAGGATGATTTAACAGAGCACATTTTGAATAATATTGCCGTGAGTCTGGATTTGTCGTTAGAGGATGACGAAGACGGATTCGAGAGAATTATGGCGGAACTTCGTATGAGAGAAAAATATGAAAGTGACCGGGGAGACAGACTGTGAGTAATTACCGCATTAAAATACAGTATGATGGAAGCCGTTACCGTGGATGGCAGAGGCAGCAGGGAGAAAAAAATACGATTCAGGGACGGATTGAACAAGTGCTGTCAAAGCAGATGGAATTTCCGGTGACGATTGATGGAGCCGGACGTACGGATGCAGGCGTGCATGCGAAAGAGCAGGTTGCAAATTTTCGTTTAAATACAGAAAAAACAACGCAGCAATTGCAGGATGTGTTAAATGAATATTTACCGGAAGATATACGGATACTGAAAGTAGAAGTGGCGGGCGAACGATTTCACAGCCGTCTCAATGCAACCGGAAAAGTATATGAATACTGCCTTTGCAAAAAGGACGGATTTGATGTGTTTGGCAGAAAGTACATGTGGCAGATGGACAAAGAATTGGATGTCATGCGGATGAGACAGGCGGCGGAAAAGCTTGTCGGCGAGCACGATTTTAAAGGGTTTTGCACCAAAGCCTCACGTAAAAAGTCGACCGAACGAAATTTGTATGACATCACGATAACGGAGGATGAAAATCGGATTTATCTGACGTTTTACGGCAGTGGCTTTTTGTACAATATGGTCCGTATTTTAACGGGAACTCTTGTCGAGATTGGCATGGGCGAAAGAACGGCAGAATCGATTGATGAAGTATTTGCAAAGAAAGAACGTGCGCTTGCGGGTGTGACGGCACCTGCAAAAGGGCTTACGTTAGTGCGGGTTCTTTATGATTAAAAAGACGGGAGGCATTGGATGAGACGAATGGAATTTAAAATGGAGCGTCCGAATCTCGTAAAAGAAGGAGACGAGGTCACCATTACCGAAGGTGTTTTGCCAAGTGCTTATTATTACACAATCAATCCGGCAGTTGCGATGTCCGGAAACTATATATTCAGGGAGCGGCTGCAGTCGCGGATAGGCATTGTGCAGGAAATAAAGCATACGGAAAAAGGATTTTACGTTGTAGTAGAGTTTGATGAGGAAGACGTCTGAAAAAACACCGTAGAAAAATCTGCGGATATTATGAATAGAAAGGAAAATGAAAATGGAACGTAAAAATGCATGGAAAGAATATACAGAAGCAGAAGTTTCTGAATTAGAAAAACTGAATGAGTCATACAGAAAGTTTTTAGATGCCGGAAAGACGGAGCGCGAATGTGTGAAACAAGCGGTTGCGATGGCGGAAGCAGCCGGATACCTTGACTTGAAAAAAGTGATAGAGGAAGGAAAAAAGGTGAAAGCCGGCGACAAATTATATGCTGTTAATATGAAGAAATCGCTTGCTTTGTTTCAGATAGGAAAACAGCCTCTTGAAAAAGGAATGGCAATCTTAGGAGCACATATTGATTCACCGCGTCTGGATATCAAACAGAATCCACTGTATGAAGATACCGAACTTGCTTATCTGGATACACATTACTATGGCGGTATCAAAAAATACCAGTGGGTAACGCTGCCACTTGCCATTCACGGTGTGATTGCAAAAAATGACGGAACAATCGTAGATGTGTGCATTGGTGAAGATGAAAATGATCCGGTATTCTGTGTGACGGATTTGCTGATTCATCTGGCTGGTGAAAACATGGAGAAAAAAGCCAACAAAGTCATTGAGGGAGAAGCCCTTGATATTTTAGTGGGAAGCCGCCCATTAAAAGGTGCAGAAAAAGAGGCGGTCAGCAAACAGATTCTTTCTATTTTAAAAGAAAAATATGATATGGAAGAAGAAGACTTCCTTTCGGCAGAACTGGAAGTGGTACCGGCAGGAAAATCGCGTGAGTCTGGTCTGGATGCCAGCATGATTATGGCGTATGGACAGGATGACCGTGTCTGCGCTTATACCTCTTTGGTGGCAATGCTTGAGGTGGAAAATACGGAATACACAACCTGCTGCCTGCTTGTAGACAAAGAAGAAATCGGCAGTGTCGGTGCGACCGGCATGCGCTCCCGTGTCTTTGAAAATACAGTAGCAGAAGTGCTCTCTGTGTGCGGACAGTATTCAGACCTTGCCCTTCGCCGCTGCCTTGCAAATTCAAAAATGCTCTCATCGGATGTAAGCGCCGCATTTGACCCGGTTTATGCATCCGCTTATGAAAAGAAAAATGCAGCTTACTTTGGACGCGGTATGGTATTTAACAAATTTACCGGTTCCCGCGGAAAATCGGGAAGTAATGATGCAAATGCCGAATTTATGGCACAAATCCGTGGTATCTTAAAAGATGCCAAGGTGGCTTATCAGACGGCCGAACTTGGAAAAGTAGATGTCGGTGGCGGTGGAACCATCGCATACATCATGGCAAACTACGGAATGGAAGTCATCGACAGCGGTGTAGCTATTCTGTGCATGCATGCTCCATGGGAAATCGCAAGCAAAGCCGATATCTACGAAGCATATAAAGGATATAAGGCATTTTTGAAAAATATGTAATACCAGGGTATAAAAGACAAGCCGTTCATGCTCGCATGAAACGGCTTGTCCTTTATACCCGCCAAAACATGAGGAAGAAGCCCGATAGGGCGGAATCCGAATGTTTTGAGGATTGAGAGAGCGCGAAGCGCGGAGCAATCCGAGGTGTTACATGGAAGAGGAGAGCAGTACCAAAACATGAGGAAGAAGCCCGATAGGGAGCAATCCGAGGTGTTACATGGAAAAGGAGTACATATGATAAAAGCTG
>OLPR01001136.1_pt1 | contig 22499 bp, 23 predicted proteins | sample 1672761 | NCBI WGS metagenome assembly OLPR01 (sample SAMEA3136721, study PRJEB25190) | human gut metagenome | biome: human gut; feature: human-associated habitat; material: faeces | place: Austria | collected 2013 | reverse complement strand
CCGTTTTGCCCGAAACCGTTATGACAACGCAATTAACAAATCAAAGCTGAAGAAAAACGGAGTGCGAGTCATCTCTGCAAAAGAGAATATTGCCGATGATCCGTCGGGGATTTTGGTAGAGGGCGTTTTGGAAAGTATGGCTGAATATTATTCTGCCGAGCTTTCGCAGAAAATTCATCGTGGTATGGAAATAAACGCAGAAAAGTGTTTATCAAATGGAAGCAATCCGGGGCTTGGTTTTAAGGTGGATTCAAATCGCCGTTTCTATGTCGATAACGATGAAGCGGCAATCGTCCGTGAAATTTATGAACGCTATGCGGCGGGCGAAACAAAAACCGAAATAATACGGGATATGCAGAGACGAAAAGTTAAAACCTCTCTCGGCAAAGAGTTCAGCAACAACAGTTTAAGCCGCTTGTTATCTAATAAACGATATATCGGTGTTTATCTTTACAAAGGACAAGAAACGCCGGGAGGTATGCCACGGATATTAGATGATGATTTGTTTTATCGGGTACAGGCACTTATAAATAAGAATAAATCCGCACCTGCCCGCACACACGGCGAGGGCGAATATCTGCTGACTACCAAACTGTTTTGCGGTTATTGCAAAGAAATGATGGTGGGATACGGCGGAACGGGAAAATCAGGACGACAGTATCATTATTATAATTGCAAAAATGCTCGTAAAAAGAAATGCAAAAAGAAGATTGTCAGCAAACGATATATCGAAGATAGAGTAGTTGCCGAGTGCCTGAAACTGCTGACAGATGAAAATATCGCTTTTATAGCGAAAATAGTTGCAGAAGAATGCAATAAAAGCCCCGACAATATATCAGTCAAGGCATTAAAGAAAGCAATTCAGGAATCGGATGCGGCTATCGAAAATCTTTGGCGGAGTATTGAACAGGGACAATCGGTTGAAATGCTGACGGAACGAATCAACAAAAGAAAAGCCGAAAAAGCAGAACTTGAAGAACAGCTTGCCATTGAGCAAAACAAGAAGATTTGCTTGACCGAGCCGCAAATTCACGCTTTTCTTGATTATGTCTGTGATATGCCTACAGACGATGTAAACAAACGCAGAGCCATTATCAATATCTTTGTTCACTCTGTCTACTTGTACGATGACCGCTTTACGGTTATAATAAATGCAAGCAATCATCCGTTAAGCATAGACAACATCCCGCTGAAAGATATAGAAGCTGCTTTCAGCGGGGATACATATACTTCTGACGAGTGTTCATCTATGAAAACATCCGCTCCACCAGCGGCAAGCTGCCGCACCCAAACCGCACACCTCACTTTGTGGGGTGTGTTTTTTTACGCCTGCGCCTAAGCGGGTGTTTTTTTAACAAGGTTTCTCAAAGTTATCCTCAGTCGAACCCCTGATGTGAAAATTTATGTTTTCGCTTAGGGGTTCGCGCTTGAGGTAAAATGAAATGCCCTCTGTTAGAATCCAACAGACTCGAACAATGCGGGCTTGCCTCCGCCATCAAGAAAAGGCTAAAGCCCATTCGCGCTTCGAGTTTTTGTCATAACTACGTCGCCCGCGCTTTAGCTGGCATTTTTTGTACCGGATAGATAAAATTACAGGTTAAGCGAAACGCAATCCGTATTTTTCTCTTCTATTTATATTTGTGCTATCCGAAAATCTCGCTCCATGTGCGTAGGGATTCATATTGATCTGCGCTATCCGGCCCGCAGAGACGCTAAGCTACTTTTACGGCGGCCGCACAACGGTTGACGGATGCAAAAAGGAGATTTGGCGCGAAAAATTGAAGAAAGGTATTGACATTTGCCCGCAGTTGTGCTAAGATATGAAATGTTCTGAACAGAAGCGCTCGCGTCTCGGGCATAGAAGCCATTGGACGCAGCAAGGGTGCGAAAGGCAAATTGCCGCGGCTGTTCGGAGCCCAATCTGCGCCGTTAGCTCAGCTGGATAGAGTGTTTGGCTACGAACCAAAAGGTCAGGGGTTCGAATCCCTTACGGCGCGCCAAACTGAGTCTGGACGCAATTTGTATTCGGACTCAGTTTTTTTATTAAGATTTTTTCTCGTGTTTTTACTTAGTTATCTCTTTTGTATTTAAAGCTCTGGGGTTTTCATTATCCATTCTCTAAATTGGAATAAACGAAAAGCGCATCAAATTTATCCTAAAAAATACAATTGGAATTTTAATCGTAAAGCGGTTTGTGATAAATTGTTTGAACGCAAAAAAGAAAAGCTTATTGAACGTGGCAATGTATATGAAAATCCACGAAAAGACGGATTTTTGCCGCGGTTTAATGGCAGAGGTTTTTCGGATCAGGTTGATGTCCCACAAGATTTGCATGACATTGTTATGGACGAATTATTAAATGAAGCCAAAAGCAAATACGGGGAAGAATTTTCAAATATAGCTTAAAGGTATTGAGGAAGATTTATGGATAACTATATTTACAAAATGAACATTGTTCATATCGAGAACTTCAGCTTTATTAAAAACACCATTGGAATTTGAACTCCTAAGGTTTGAATATCAATAGGTTTTTTTCTGTAAAGGCTTATTCTATGCGGTTTCCGATCTCCTTTTTTTACCTGCAAGCTGGAGACAAGAATTAAAAAGTTAAGATATGTCTTGTGATTACGAAGGGTCAAGTCCATAGTCCCAAAATCTATCGATATCTTTTTTATCCCCGGCGGACAGTCGAGAGCCTCGACACGCAATACGCGTGTGGGGCTTTCTTTTTGCCTACGCTTCAGTGATCGCGCCAAAGTGTCATTTGCTTTATACCCGGCAGACAGGAATTGTTTATGCGAACCTTCGAGCAGATGCTTGAACGGTCGCATAAATTTTACCGAACACAAACCGTCTGCATTTTGCTCCGGCGGCGATTTCGCCGGTAAACGGACAAAATGCGACCGTTTGGCTCGGCTCCGACCCCCGGAGGGGGAACGGGAGGGGGCGAACCCGCCCGCAGGCGGCACCCCCAATACCTTGGCGGCGTCAGCCGCCACCTGCCAAAGCCGCCCTCGGGGCGGCTTTGGCGCGATTTGATATTCGCCCAAACTGTCCAGCGCACCAGCCCCTACCCTCGCACTGCGTCAGCGGTAGCGGCGCAAGAGGTATAAGCAGTCCCCTGAACCGACAGTGTCACCCACCGTACCAATTCCGCGAAATCAGCACCGTCAAATTCGCACCTGCCGCCCCGCGCAAGGAAGTCTTGAAAGGTAGTTTCAAGTGGCGCTTTTGGTTACTTTTGTCGCCAAAGACAAAAGTAACTCGCGCTCGAAAGCGCGAAATTCCACCTCCCGCGCCCGCAGGCGCGGAAAATCCCCCGCCGGACCCGGCGGGGGATATCTTGTTGTTATGCGTCGTAGACACCCAGTATCACAATACCCGCCACCACCAGTGCGATCATGGCGTAGTGCTTCCAGCTGAGCTTTTCCTTCAGGAAAATGCGGCTCCACAGCACCGAGGCCACGCAGTAGGCGGAGATGATGGGCGCGGCCAGTGCCACGTGCTCCGTGTCCGCCAGTGCGTAGATGTACGCGAACTGACCCGCCGTTTCGCACACGGCGCCCGCATACTTGGGGCCCTCCCGCTTGGGGACGAGTCGGCTCTTTTTGATGAGCACCACATACACGAAGCATACGATGCCCGCCAGCAGAAATGTCAGCTCATAGGCGCAGTTGGCGCTGTCCTCGTTCAATGTCTCCAGCACCCGGCTGTCGGCGAAGGTACCCAGTGCGTCCAGCAGGCAATAGATCACAGGCAGGATCAGCGCCAGCGCCGATTTGGCGTAGCGGTGGTTGCTGGCCTGCTGCCGTGCGGCCCGCAGGTCGTCGTCCTCCCGGGCCTCCACGATGCCCAGACCGATGACGCCCACGCATACCAGTGCTGTGGCGGCCAGCTGCGCCGGCACCAGCTCGCCCAGGCCGCCGGTGGCCAGCGCCAGCACCGCCACCAGTGCGCCGCTGGAATTGCAGATGGGGGAGGAGATGGACAGCTCGATATACCGCAGGCCGATGTAGCCGATGGTCATAGAGCTGATGTACAGCAGGGACACCGGCAGATACGTCAGGATGATGCTGCCGTTGATCTCCGTGCCGTTGATAAAAATCTCATAGGCGGCGTGCAGACCCATCACCAGGCCCACTGCCATCACCATTTTAAGATGGCTGTATTTGTCGTCTGCGTCCTGGCAGCCGATCTTGCTGAACAGGTCAGAGCCGCTCCAGCAGATCAGTGCGATCAGAGAAAACCAAAACCACATAAAAAACTCCTTATTCTATCATGTATAGCAAGACCTGCTATACGATAATGTACATTATTCAGAAAGTAAAAGTATAAACAACGAACATAAAATGCACAGAAAAAGGAGGCGGCCGCCGCCGAAAGGGATGGTTGGGGAGAAACATACGATTTCCTCCATGGTTTACATAATTATAATGAGATCAGGCCGGCCTCCAGCATTTTTTGCAGGCTCATCAGGATGCCCAGCTTGGCGTGGTACCAGGTCAGCCCACCCTGGAAATACACCGCGTAGGGCGTCCGTGTGGGGCCGTCGGCGGACAATTCTATGGAGCTGCCCTGCACAAAAGCACCGGCGGCCATGATGACGTCGCTGTCATAGCCCGGCATAGGGGCTGGCTCCGGGGTGACATAGCTGTCCACCGGCGCGGCGGCCTGTATGCCCTTGCAGAAGGCGATCATGCCCTCCCGGCTGCCCAGTTCCACCGCCTGAATGATGTCGTGCCGCACCTCAGAAGCGCCTGGAATGACATGAAAACCAAGTTTTTCATAACAATTTGCGGCGAATACAGCACCCTTCACCGCAGAGGCCACCACCGTCGGCGCCAGGAAAAAGCCCTGGTAAAATTGGGGCAGCAGCCCCAGATTTGCGCCCACCTCCCGGCCAAGACCGGGGGCGGTGAGCCGCCGGGCGCAGCGCTCGATCAGGTCGGCGCGGCCGCAGATATAGCCGCCGGTGGGGGCCAGCCCGCCGCCGGGATTTTTGATAAGGCTGCCCACCATCAGGTCCGCGCCCACGTTCACCGGCTCGATCAGCTCTGTGAACTCGCCGTAGCAGTTGTCCACCATACAGATCACGTCCGGCTTGCATTGTTTACATAACGCAATCAACTCGCCGATCTGCGCTACCGAGAAGCTGGGCCTTGTAGCGTAGCCTTTTGAACGCTGTATCGCGATAAGTTTTGTTTTGTTGCTTATTGCCGCGCAAATTTTATCGGTATCAAACGACCCGTCCGGCAATAAATCGACTTGACGATAACTTACCCCGTATTCCTTCAGTGAGCCCACCGACTCCCGAATGCCGATGACTTCTTCCAGTGTGTCGTACGGCCCCCCCACCGGACTCAAAAGTTCGTCCCCCGGCAGCAGGTTCGCGCCTAACGCCAGCGCCAGCGCGTGGGTACCGCAGGTGATCTGCGGGCGAACCAGCGCTGCCTCCGCGCCGAAGCAGTCGGCGTAGACGCGCTCCAGCGTGTCGCGTCCCTCGTCGTCGTAGCCGTAGCCGGTGGAAAGGTTAAAATGATTGGCGGCCACGCGGTTTTTCTGCATGGCGGCGATGACCTTCAGCTGATTAGCCTCGGCGATGGCGTCGATGGCCGCAAAGCGGTCCTTCAGGTCGGACAGGATCGTTTCGCTGAAAGCCAGCACGTTTTCGCTGACGCCCAGCGCCTTATATGCTTCGTTCATAGTTCACCTCAGTTGGGAAATTGTACGCCGTTCAGGCGCATAATGAGTCGGATGGGATAGTCCCGATCCAGATAGTTCTTCTCGTACCACTCGAAGGTGGCGATGGGTGCGTGCATAAGCTCCGGTGCCTCGCAGCGAAAGGTCTCGAAGGTATTTCTGTCGCCGCTGAGCAGGGCGGCCACCACATCCAGCCGTCCCTCATCCGCAAGCCGCAGCAGGGCGTGGTCCATAGCGGCGGCACAGCCCTGCTCCTCCTCGTCGGCATACGTCTCCCGACGGCCCAGCCAGTAGAGGAACTCCTCCGGGTCCAGGTCCAGCTTGGTAGTGATCTGGCTGAGCTTGAAAAACTCCTTGCGGTCCATGCGCTTCAGCACGTCGATCAGATACTGCACAAGACCGTCGTCCATGGCAATGCAGTCCAGAAACACCTCAAAGGCGTGCTTGTTGGCATCGGGGTCGGGGGTCGCGGACTTTTTCTCCGCGGCAGGGGCTTCCTGTGCCTTATCCGCGTTTTGAAGAAACAGCTCAAAACCGCCAAGGTCGCCGCTTTCGGCGAACAGCTCCTCCGGAAGCACCGTGCCGTCCTGGGCGGCGCAGGCGCGGACAAAGGCGGCCATGCCCATATCCTGTAGCTGCTGGCCCAGCGCCTGTATGCGGGCGTTCTCATCGCCGCCTTCCGGCAGGGTGATTCCCTCCGGAGCAGGACGCGTGCCCTCCCATACCTCGGTCATATAGCGCAGATAGTAATCAAAAAGGGTCATAGCTCTCCCTCACTTTCCAAATTGGAATTGTATCATACAGCGCTTGTCAATGCAAGAAATATCGGGTATGATAGGGGAAAACCGTGAAAGGAGCCGCCTATGGAAGCGTACTATGTCTATATGCTGCGGTGCCGTGGCGGAAGCCTGTACACGGGGATGACTAACGACGTGGCGCGGCGGATGGCCATGCATTGCAGCGGCAGGGGCGCCAAGTACACCCGGGCACACCCGCCGGAGGCACTGGCGGCACTGTGGCGCTGCGGTGACAAGGTGACGGCGTCGCGGCTGGAATACGCCATCAAGGCGAAGCTGACCCACGGGCAGAAGGAAACGCTTGCCGCCGCGCCGGGGAGGATAGGGGAGTGGTTTCCCGCGCTTCCCGCCGAGGCGGTAACGACGCTGCCCGCGGGGCAGGAATTTCCGATTTTTGAAAATCAAACGTAAGCGCCGTTACCGGTAATGATAAAATTGGGCTTTTTTCACAAAATGCTCTGGACAAACCGGAAATTCTTGCTATAATGAAGCTATCCGCAGAGGTACCTCTGCTTTTACGTTTTAATGAGGATTAAAACGAGCGCATCTGCGGAAATCTAAACATAACGGGGTAGGAGACATGAAGAAATTGTTGGCAACGATACTGGCGCTGGTGATGGCGCTGGGACTGTGCAGCGTCAGCTGGGCGGAGGATACGGGGAAGATTGTTGTGCACGGAATCAAGTACAACGACAAGGACGACAGCGAATTTGCAACATTTAAGGCCGCGTATGATGCGCTTAAGCCGGTGGTTGCGTCTGTTTGTGATACAAACGGTGGGGCCGATGGTCTGGGACAGGAATCCGCGAAGTCTGCGGAGGCGTTCAAGTCAGTGTTCACAGATGTGGACAGTAAGGGAAACGCGACCATCACGTATAAGATTTCCGGGAATGTGACCTATGATGAGACAAGCTGCGCGAATTTGCTGACTATGGGCAGAAAGTCCTCTCATTATAATGCTGATAACCAACGGCTGCACCTTATCAACTTTAAGTTCATCGGTGAGGATGCGAATCGTGGTGCGACGCTGACGGTCAATTCCGATATTACGCTGCCCTATGAGTGGTGGGGCGAAAATACGACGACGGCTATCAGCTTTGAAAACCTGACAATAACCGGCAGTGCGCCAAATGGCCTGTATCCGTATCAGAAATTTTTTGAGGGGATCAGCTTCAGTGTCAACAACTGCACGCTGAAGGGGATCAAAATCTATAATTGCAGCAATGTCGGCGGCAGCTATTCCATAACGAATAGCACCTTGGACGGAACGGGTGCGCCTGGGAACGCGTATGCTATTCATTTACAGGGGAATGAAACCGCGCCGCTTACGATTACCATCAGCAGCAATGAAATTTCTGGCTATGACCGCGGCGTGAATATTGACCAGAAAACGGCACAGGCCACCGTCAGCGAGAATAAAATTTCCATCAAGGATGCAGGCCGCTCCTGCATCCAGTTGACCCAACTGAAAACTACGACGGTAAGCGGCAATACCATGAATCTGACTGGCGGCAATGCCATTACGCTGCATGAAAATCTGCTGACCAGCGCTGTGCCCGCTGTCAGCATTTCAAACAACACAATCACCGGTACAGGTTATTTGATTTATGATGATGCCAAGGCGAACAATAAGACGTTCAATAGCGACAATTTGAAATTGACCATGAATGGCAACACTGTGGCAAGCACTGTCAACACTACACAGGGTGTAAAGAACGGCACTGTGTATGGTACTTCCGATGTGGTGACCGGACAGGTCAGCGCAGGTGTTACCGTTCAGCAATCCACCGGCGGGTATTATTACCACCCCACCACCGACACCAAGGCGGACGAGACCAAGGGCAGCCCCAAGACCTTTGACGCGGGCATCGGTATCTACGCCGTGACGGCTGTCCTGTCCGTCACCGGCATGGCCTGGGTCGGCAAGAAGCGGCACTAAGCGAACAAAAAAAGAAAGCCCATACGGGCTTTCTTTTTTTGCGTGTCAGTCGTCCAGCTTGCCCCGGGCATGGAGCACATCGTCGGGGGTGATGGTCATCAGGTCCTCGCGGGTGACGGTCGGCATCTTGGCCAGACGGTTGTTCTGCGCCACCAGAATGTGCTCAAACAGGTTGCGGACGCCGCGGGCATTGCCGAAGCTGGGGTCGGCGCTCTCTTCGGCGATGTAGTCGCGGACCAGGGGCTCGGCCTCCGGCGCGAGGACGTAGCCCTTGCCGCAGCGCATTTTGAAGATCTCGAACATCTCCTCCGGGGTGTAGTCCTCGAACAGCAGGAAACGGTTGAAGCGGCTCTCCAGACCGGGATTGGAGTGGATGAATTTGTCCATCAGCTCCGTGTAGCCCGCTACGATGACCACCAGGTCGTCGCGGTGGTCCTCCATGGCTTTGAGGATAGTGTCGATGGCCTCCTGACCAAAGTCGTTTTCGGACTTGCCGTTGAGGGCGTAAGCCTCGTCGATGAACAGCACGCCGCCCATGGCCTTTTCAATGACCTTCTGGGTCTTGAGGGCGGTCTGACCTACGTAGCCGGCCACCAGACCGCTGCGGTCCACCTCCACCAGTTGGCCCTTGCTGAGGATGCCGAGACTGCGGTAGATGCGGGCCATCATGCGGGCCATCATGGTCTTGCCGGTGCCGGGGTTGCCGGTGAAGACCATGTGGAGCGACATATCGGTGGTGGGCAGGCCGTGCTGCTCGCGGAGCTTGTAGACCTGGACCATGTTGATGAGGTCGTGGACCTCGTCCTTGACCACGTTCAGGCCGATGTAGGTGTCCAGCTCGGCGAGTAGGTCCTCGATCTTCTCCGGAGGTGGAAGCTCCTCGGCTTTTTCGGGCGCGGCATCGCCGGGCTTGGCGTCGGCGGTGGGGGGGACGGGCTTTTCGGGCTCAGCAGGCTTTCCGGGGGCGGCGGGGGCCTTGCCAACGTCCTGGAAGGGCGTGCCCCAGAAGTCGCTGCCCATGCGGCGGACGTTGTTCTCCGTCATGGAGCGTATCACGTCCAGCTGCTGCAAAATGATCTGATCTTTCTTATCCATAGTGGCACCTCTCAGTGAAATCGGATATGCCGCGTGGCACGCAGCAGAAGCGCAGTGATGAAGCCGGTCAGCGCACCGGTGAAAAGGGACACGGCCAGCAGAAAGGGGAGATAGCCCAGGACCATGGTGCTGCCAAGGGTGATGACCGCCGCGGCCATCTGGCCGATGTTGTGCGCTGCCGCGCCGCCGATGGACACGCCGTAGACGCTGAGCTTCGGCAGACGCCGCAGGAATATCATCACCAGCATGGCGGTCAGTCCGCCCAGCACGGAGAACAGCATGGCCGATAAGTTTCCGGCAAACAGTCCGCCCAGCAGACAGCGGGTCAGCAGAATGGCCAGCGCCGCGCCGGCACCCAACTGATACAAGGCGAACACAGTGACGATGTTGGCAAGGCCCAGCTTCACGCCGGGCAGGGGCACCAGCAGGGAGATGGGGAACAGCCCCTCCAGGGTACTGAGCCCAAGCGCCAGCGCTGCCAGCACGGCGCAGAGGGCGATGTTTTTTGCTGTCCACTTCATGTGCTCACCCCACGATCACGTCAGGCGCGTCCGGCGCGGACGCACCCTCCAGGTGGACGACCACCTGGGCAGGCAGGCACACGATGGACTGCCCGGCACGGGAGATAGCCCCGGTGTGGACGCAGTCCTGGGTGGGACAGTCGCTGTCGGTCACGGAGACGGCGGCGCCCTCGGCGGCAATGTGCAGCGTATAGCCGCGGCTGGTGACGGTGGCCTCGGTGAAGTCGGACAGGGGGACACGGCGGACCTCCTGACCGGAGATGTCGATGACCACGGTGAGGGCGCCGCTTTGGTTTTTGGGCAGATAGAAGCACAGCGCGGAGACGACGGCCAGCAGCACGACCGCCAGCGCCACCAGCGCGTCAAAGCGGTTCCATTTCAGTTCAGGCGGCGAGGAGTTGGTAGACATAGGCGGTTCCGTCCTTTTCGTTGAAACAGTCAGCCAGGCCGGGGGTATAGACCACGCGGCCGTCCCGGGTGATGAGCACCATGTCAAAGGACATATCCTGGGCGCGCCAGAAGTCCACGGCGGCCTGCTCACCCATGACGTACAGGGCGGTGGAGTAGGCGTCGGCACGGGTGCCCTGCCCGCCGAAGCCGCCCCGTGTGACGACGGAGACGCTGGTCAGGTCACTTTGGACGGGATAGCCGGTCTTAGGATCGAGAATATGCTGGTACACCGTGCCGTCCGGCGCGGTGAAATAGCGCTGGTAGCCGCCGGAGGTGACCACAAAGGCATCCGACAGGCTCAGGGTGCAGACATAGCCCTCGCTGTCGGCGGGGTCCTGAATGGCCACCGACCAGGGCTTGTTCTGGGCGTTGGTGCCGTAGACGTACACGTTACCGCCCAGATTGGCGCAGCCGCCGGTGAGGGCGCTGCGGTGGAACAGGACGGCGGCGCAGTCGGAGGCGTAGCCCTTGGCGATGCCGCCCAGATCGACGGAGCAGCCCTCATCCAGAGAGATGCTGCAAAATTCGGACTGGTGGACGTGCTCATAGCCCACCAGAGGCAGCAGCGCGTCGATCTCCGCCTGAGAGGGGACGCGGGGACTGTCGGAGGTGATGCCCCACAGCTCCACCAGCGGGGCGATGGTGATATCGAAGGCACCGTCCGTTTCCTGGCTGTGCTGCAGCGCCCACGACAGCAGCTGCGCACCGTCCTCGTCCCAGACGGCGGAGCCGTCACGGTTCAGACGGGAGACCTCGCTGGTGTCCACCGTGCGGGAGAGGGAGGATTCCAGCGTGTTGACGGTGCGGCTCAGGTCAGTCAGCACGTCATCAGCGCCGTCGCCGATGGCCACGAAGGTCATGTAGGTGTCCATGGCGAAGAGCTCCAGCGTCTCACGCTTTTGTGTGCCGCAGGCGGCGAGCGACAGGGCCATCAGCGCGGCCAAGATAAGGCAGGCAAATCGTTTCACAGCTCCCGCCGCCCTTCCAGCGCACGCATGAGCGTGGCGTCGTCGGCGAATTCCAGGTGGCCGCCCACGGGAATACCATAGGCCAGGCGGGTGACCTTGACACCGAAGGGCTTGAGCAGCCGGGCGATGTACAGCGCCGTGGCCTCACCCTCGGTGTCCGGATTGGTGGCCATGATGACCTCAGTGATGCCGCCCTGGGCCACGCGGTCCAGCAGGGATCTGATGTGCAGATCGTCAGGGCCTACGTGGTTCATGGGGGACAGCACGCCGTGAAGCACATGGTAACGACCGCGGTACTCCCGGCTGCGCTCGATGGCGATCACGTCCCGGGGGTCAGCCACCACGCAGATGGTGGCGTCGTCGCGCTTCTGGTCGGCGCAGATGGGACACAGGCCGCCGGCGGTCATGTTCTGACACACGGGGCAGAGGGTCACGTTGCGCTTGGCGTCCATGATGGCGTCGGCAAAGGCCCGGGCCTCCTGCTCCGGCAGGGACAGCACATAGAAGGCCAGTCGCTGGGCGGATTTATAGCCTACGCCCGGCAAGCGGGCGAACTGCTCCACTAATTTTTCCAGCGGGGCGGGAAAATACTCCATAGGATGTTACCCTCTCAGTTCTTTGATCTTGGCGGGGATGTCCGCAGCCTTGTATACGGCGCTGCCGGCCACCAGCACGTTGGCGCCGGAGGCGATGCAGAGCTTGCAGGTGTCGCCATCCACGCCGCCGTCTACCTCCAGTTCACAGGCAGGGTTCATGGCATCGATATAACCGCGGATGGCCTGTACCTTGGGCATCATATCGGCCATAAACTTCTGACCGCCGAAGCCCGGCTCCACGGTCATGACCAGGATCAGCTCCACCTTGTCGATGAAGGGCAGGACGGCGCTGGCCGGGGTCTTGGGCTTGACGACCACACCGGCCTTTTTGCCCTTGGCGTGGATCTTGTCGAGGGCGGAGAGAATATTCTCCTCGGTGTCCGCCTCCACATGACAGGTGACGATATCCGCGCCGGCGTCGCAGAATTGCTCTACATAGCGGACCGGGCGATCGATCATCAGATGGACGTCCAACGGCAGGGCGGTGGTGGGACGAATGGACTTGACCACCGGGATGCCGATGGAGATGTTGGGTACGAACAGACCGTCCATCACGTCCACATGGACGTAGTCGGCGCTGGCAATCTTCTCAATGTCCCGGCCCAGGTAGGCGAAATCGGCGGACAGAATAGAGGGTGCGATCTTGATCATGGAGGTCTTCCTTTCCCGGCTGCACCGGCACGGCGCAGCGCTCATAGAATGATAACGGCAGGGGAGAGGGGCGCGGCAGCATATACCGGCAGCCCGCGTTCCGTCTACACCGCGCCGTTCTTTCCTGTCTTTTCAAATACGATACTGTTTTAAGCGGCACTGCATTAAATGTATTATAACATTATATCAAACTGTGATCACGTTTGCAACAGCGGTCTCCGCCAACGAAAATTTGTCCAATCTGTTAATTTTGCATAAAAGCCCTTTACCTTTGCTGACTTTTCCTGTAAAATACCTTGTCAGAAAACCTGCGGTGTGGACGCGGAAGGCAAAGGGACGGTTTTATGAACTTCTTGCAACGTATTGGCAACGCGCTGTCGCGCTTCATGTATGGGCGCAACGGTGTGGACCGGCTGACGCTGACCATGGTCTGGACGGCTCTGGTACTGGATATCATCAACATTTTTCTGCGGGAGAAGGTGCCGCTGGCATACAGCATCATCGGCACCGTGGCCGGGATCATCACCCTGCTGGCACTGTTCCGGATGTTTTCCCGCAATCTGGAGAAGCGCCGGGCGGAGAACGCGAAGTTCATGGAGAAGGTCTGGTGGCCCATCAGCCGACGTATGGCCGGGAAAAGGCAGCAGCGGATGGATAAAGAGCACTGCTACTTTACCTGCCCGGGCTGCGGCGCGGTGTGCCGGGTGCCAAAAGGGAAAGGGCGCATTGTCATCACCTGCCCCCGCTGCGGCAATGAGATACACGGAAAATCATAAGAAACATAAAAAAGTCCACCCCTTTTGGGGTGGACTTTTATCGTTATCACAGCACTTTGCTGAGGAAGTCCTGCAGCCGGGGGTCCTGGGGATGGTCGAAGATGTCCGTGGGGGAGCCTTCCTCCAGGATCTTGCCATCGGCCATGAAGACCACACGGTCGGCTACCTCACGGGCGAAGCCCATCTCGTGGGTGACGACGGCCATAGTCATCCCGTCCTTGGCCAGGTCGCGCATCAGGTCCAGCACCTCGCCCACCATCTCGGGGTCCAGGGCGGAGGTTGGCTCGTCGAAGAGCATGACCTCCGGATCCATGGCCAGCGCCCGAACGATGGCGATACGCTGCTTCTGACCGCCGGAGAGCATATTGGGGTACTCGTTGGCCTTGTCGGACAGGCCAATGCGCTCCAGAAGGGTGCGGGCCTGGGTCTCGGCCTCAGCGGGCGTTTTTTTCTTCAGGGTGACGGGCGCCAGCGTGATGTTCTGCAGCACCGTCTTGTGGGGAAACAGGTTGAAGTGCTGGAACACCATGCCCATCTTCTGACGGTGGAGATTGATGTCCACAGACTTATCCGCCAGGTCTACACCGTCGAAGAAGATGGCACCGGAGGTGGGCTCCTCCAGCATATTCAAGCTGCGGAGCAGCGTGGACTTGCCGGAACCGGAGGGGCCGATGATGGCCACCACCTCGCCCTTGTGGATATCCAGATCGCAGCCGTCCAATGCGTGAACGGTGCCGTGGTTGTATTCCTTGACCAGGTGCTTTACGGAGATGAGAACTTTACTGCTTATCGCCACGGCGCATTCTCCTTTCTATGGCCTCGATGGCTTTGGAGGCGGGATAGTTGATGCAGAAGTAGACCAGCGCGGCCAGCACGTAGGGAGCCAGGGTGATGTAGCTGTTGCCGGAGACGGTCTGTGCGGTGTACATGATCTCCGCCATGCCCAGCACGGAGCAGATGGAGGACTCCTTCACCATGGTAACGACCTCATTGGCCAGGGCGGGAAGCACATTCTTGATGGCCTGGGGCAGCACGACCAGACGCATGGACTGCCAACTGCTGAGGCCCAGAGAACGGGCCGCCTCGGTCTGCCCCTTGTCCACGGCCAGTATACCAGCGCGGAATATCTCGGCTACATACGCCGAGCTGTTCAGCGCCAAAGCGACCACACCTGGGATAAACCGGTTGATGGCAATGAAGCCGAACAACAGTGTCCGGGGCAGGCTAATGTAGTGGAACAATCCGAAGTAGATGATGGACAGCTGCACCAGCATGGGGGTGGAACGGAACACGGCGATATACGCGCCGGCGAACCACTTGATAGGCTTGATCTTGCTCAGGCGCATCATGGCCAGCAGCAGGGCGGGGATCACGGCCAGCAGCACGGACACCACCGCCAGCAGCAACGTGTATTCAAAGCCGCGGACAAAGGCGGAGCCGTACTTAGGCAGGAACGAGAAGTTGAAGAAGTTGGTGTTGTCCATGTTGACAAACAGATCATTCCACGACATAGACGAAGCATCCTTTCAAAAGTTCTTAAGAACACGCAAGCGTGCAAGGCATCTGCCTTGCACGTTTGCGATAGGGAACAGGGAGATCAGCCCACGTAGCTCAGGCCCACATTGCCGTCCAATACCAGCAGGTCGATGGTGCCGTTTTTCAGCTCGGTGACCAGGGTGGGGACCAGAGACTCCAGAACCATGCCGTTGGCAGCTTCGGGGAACATATCCGCGGCGGCCATGGCCTTGGTGGTGTTCTTCTGGGCGCCGATGATGACGGAGGCCTGGTTGATATCGTCAACGGTCTTGTACTTGTCGGCGTTGGCAGCCTTCACCAGAATGACGGGAGGCAGATCGGTGTAGTAGGGCTCGGAGAAGTCACAGGCCTTGGCACGCTCCTCGGTGTACTCGCAGGCGGCCAGCACCACGTCAAAGTCGCCGTTGCTCAGGGAGGTCACCAGGTTGTCGAAGTTCATGGACTCGATCTGCAGGGTCATGCCCATGGACTCGGCGATATACTTGGCTACTTCCACGTCGATGCCGGCGTACTCGGTCATAGCAGCATCTGCGAAGAACTCATAGGGGGGATAGTCGGGGCTGGTGCCCATGACCAGAACGGGCTTGTCGCTGGCGGCGGTATCATCGGTGGTCTCGGCGGCCAGGTCAGAGGAAACAGCGTCAGGCATATAGGTATCCTGAGAAGCGACCTTGTCCTCAATCTCCTTGATCAAGGCGCCGTCATTGGCGGTCAGCTCAGCGATGGCCTTGTTGATGCCCTCCAGCAGACCCTTGGGGTCGCCCTTCTGCACCAGGACACGGTAGGGCTCCGTCTCGCCCCAATCCACCACATTCTCCAGAACCACCAGAGAATCGTCGGTGTCGGAGGCGTCATCCTTCTTGGTGTCGTCAGCCTTCTGGCCGCAGGCCACCAGGCTCAGCGCCATGACCAGCGTCAGCAGCATTGCCATAAACTTTTTCATGTTACTTACTTCCTTTCAAAACATGTATGGTCCTATACCGGGAACCGGAATATAGACATGTATTCTCGGAGGTGTCCCTCCTGACAGTGGCTACTATACACCTGATGTGAATAAATGTCAACATGAATTTGTATAAAAATCCGCACAAAATGTAAATTTGTACAAGAAGCACATGATAAACTGGGGGGCAAAGGAAGGATGGCTGTGCATATTGCTGCATACAATAGTCGCATAATTGAATAAATATGCAAATATGCAGAGTACAAGAAAAAAGCGGAAGCGCCAGCCTTTTGGCTGGCGCTTCCGAATCCAAAAAGAGGGGCATGAAGAAGTTGCCGTGTTTACATTTCGATGAGCCGTGCGGCATACAGGTAGGTGCGGGCGTAGTAGCTCTCGTACAGGGAGCTGATGATGACACCGCTGGAGGTGCTGGCGTGGATGAACTGCCCGTTGCCCAGGTAGATGCCCACGTGGCCGATACCGCTGCCGCCGGTGGCAAAGAACACCAGGTCGCCGGGGGCACGTTCCTCTGTGGTGACGCCGCGGCACATATAATACTGGCTGGTGGCGCCGTGGGGAAGGCTGATGCCGAAAGCACCAAAGACCTTCATGGTGAAGCCGGAGCAGTCGATGCCGCTGTAGCTGGTGCCGCCGTAGCGGTAGGGGGTGCCCAGATATGTGTACGCCTGAGAAATAACGTCTTCCAGCAATGTATTGGTGGCGGCGGTGCCCTCATAGTCCGCGTAGTGCACGGGCTGGCAGTACTCGGCCAGAACGTATCCGGTGTCGGTACCATAGGTGACCTTGTACCATTCACCGTCATCGGTAACGTCCAGCAGCTGGGCTGCCTTGCCGTCAAAGATGATGCGAAGGCGATCGGCAGAGGTGTCCGGCTCGGCGCGCAGGGAGAGATAGGAGCCGCAGTCTACCAGAACGCCGTCATACTCTGCCAGAAAGTTCTGCTTTTCCAGAGCAGCCGTTTCCTGCAGCAGGGCCTGGGCGGCCAGTTGATTGAGGGTGGGCGTCTCGCCGCCGTCCAGCAGGCCGGAGGCCTGGGCCAGACGCAGGCCGCTGCCGGTCTGCATAGCGGTAGCAGCGCTGGATGCCACGCCGTTGCCCGCCAGGACCTCGGCCGCGGCAGCGTAGCCAGTGGTGTCGATGGGCGTGGCCTCGTCCGCGTTAGCGGCGGTGACAGCGCCAGAGAAAAGCAGCAGGCCGGAAAGGCTCAGCGCTGCGATCTGTTTTCCAAGCATGGGATATTACCTTCCGTTCGCATAGGATCTGCCGGGGTAAGGCTCCCGGCATATACCGTCAGTCGGCGGGGAATTGGCTCCCCCGACATCTAACATGAAGTATCATAGCACAAGTCTATCAAAAAAGCTACACAAAAATTACAAAATGGAAACAAAATTTTCAGAATGGTTATAATTGAAAAGGAAACTTGCAATATTTGCATAGCAAGTGCTATAATAACGGCAAAAAGTGCGGAGGTGAGCACATGGAACCATTGCAATATGAGGCGAGGGGATACCTGAAGGAGCCGTTTCGGTTGTTTCATCTGGCGGACGGGCGGGGGGAATATATCGAATACCACTACCATACGTTCCACAAGATCATCATTTTGCTGGCCGGCAGAGCTGGCTATGCGGTGGAGGGGGAACGGTATGAGCTGGCCCCGGGGGATTTCGTGCTGGTGGGCAGCGGGAGCATCCACCGGCCGGTGGTGGAGACGGGGGATTACTATGAGAGGATGATCCTGTATATCGCACCGGACTATCTGCGCGCACTGACGGTGGGGGACTGCGATCCATCCGAGTGCTTCCGACAGGCACAGGAGACATTTCAATATGTATACCGGGACGAGGGCGGCAGCCGGGTGCGGCCGCTGTTCCAGGCATTGGCGGAGACGGTACGGCAGGGCGGCTACGGGGCAGCGCTGCTGGCGCAGGCGCAGTTTACGGAGCTGATGGTGGAGGTGAACCGGGTGGTCCGGGGCGGCCACCGGGTAGGCGCCGCCGGCGGCGACAGCAAGGTGGTGTCACTGCTGCAATACCTGAATCTGCACCTGGCCGATCCACTGACCATTGATGAATTGGCCGCGCGGTTTTATATCAGTAAGTACCACATGATGCGCCGGTTCCGGCAGGAGACGGGGTATTCCGTGCATGGATACCTGACAGAGAAACGGCTGCTGCTGGCCCGGCAGCTGTTGGGCCAGGGCTGCACCCCGGCGGAGGCGGCGGCACAGGCGGGGTATCAGGATTACTCTACCTTTTCTCGGGCCTATAAAAAGCAGTTTGGCCATGGGCCTTCGGCGGACACCAAAGGAAAACAGCAGGATTTGCAAATAACAACGCAGGAATTCTGATTTACTTTGCGAAAAATGCCCGTATAATAGGGGCTGTAAGACTTCATTTGAGAGAGTTGGAGGTCAATATGAAAAAATTTCTGAAGAACTACTGGTTTATTCTGTGTATGCTTGCCGGCATCGTGGCAGGCTGCCTGGTAGGCGCGTTTGCGCCCAGTTTCGGCAGCAAGATCGAGTTTTTGGGTACGCTGTTCATCAATATGATGTTCTGCGTGGTGGTGCCTATGGTGTTCTGCTCCATTGCCTCCGCCATCGCCAATATGAAGAGCGTGAAGCGCGCCGGCAAGATCATGGGCGTGACCATCGCCACGTTCCTCGTCACCGCCGCCATTGCCGGTGTACTGATGTATATCGTCTGCCGCATCTTCCCGCTGGTAGATGGACATTACACCATCGTGGAGGGCGAGGTCGGCGAAGCACTGGGCTTCGGCGATATGATCGTCAATTTCTTTACGAAGCCTGACTTTGCGGAGCTGCTGAGCCGCCGGGCCATTCTGCCCCTGATCGTGGCGGCGGTGCTGTTCGGCTTCGGTGTCCAGATGAATGGCGGTCCCGAGACCAAGACGGCGCAGTTCCTGGAGGATATCACCAACTGCATTATGAAGACCGTAAAGCTGGTCACCTACTATGCGCCCATCGGCTTCTTCGGCTTCTTCGCCAGCCTGGTGGCTACCTATGGCCCGACGCTCATCGGCGATTACAGCCGTACGCTTATCATCTACTATGTGATGAGCTTTGCCTATATGTTTATCTTCTTCCCCATCTATGCCCGGTTCGGCGGCGGCAAAGGCGGCGCCAAGCTGATGTTCTCCAAGCTGTTCCGCCCGGCGGCGGTGTCCTTCGGCACCTGCTCCAGCGTGGCTACCATTCCCACCAATATGGAGGTAGCGGAGGAGTCCGGTATCAGCAAGGACGTGACGGACATCGTGCTGCCCCTGGGCGCTACCATGCACATGGACGGCTCGGCCATGTCCGCCATCATCAAGGTAGCATTTCTGTTCGGCGTGTTCGGGATGGACTTCTCCACGGATAAGGCTATTTTGGCTATCATCGTGGCGGTGTTCTCCTCTGTGGCCATGAGTGGTATCCCTGGCGGAGGCGGTACCGGCGAACTGGTGGTTTGCACCATCTTCTTCCCTGACCAGCTGGCCATCGCGTACCCCATCGCGCTGGCTATCGGCAACCTGGTGGATCCTCCCGCCACCATGGTCAATGCCGCAGGCGACTATGTGGTATCCTTCATCGTGTCCCGGTATGTGGACGGCAAGGACTGGCTGCAAAAGAAGCTGCACGGCAAGACGGAGGCGTGAATACGTGAAAAAGACAGCGGCGGACGCTTCGCGTCCGCCGCTGTCTTTATGGGGAGAGAAAGGCATGGTGATGTGTGGTTTATACATGGAACTCCGCCTCGGAGTACAGTGCTACCTTCGCGCCGGTGGCAAACTCGTTTTTCCCTATCGTTACCATCTCCTGGACTTTTTGGTGACCTCATTATATGCTTAACTTATAAATAAGTAAAATTGATGTTCATTATATGAACATGCAGAAATGTTATTTGAGCATGCATCGATACAAAGCGTTTTTGAAGGTGGCGGATGTGGGCAGCTTTACCAAGGCGGCGGAGCTATTGGGCTACACCCAGCCCACGTTGAGCCAGATGATGACCCCGCTGGAACGGGAGCTGTCCATTGATCCGCCCATCATCCGGACACTGGCCGTTGTCACCAAGGACCGCCGTACCCTGCCGCTGGCGGCCAAGGTGTTTATCGATGAGCTGATGGCACACAGGCAGCAGCTGCTGTGACGCTTTACAGCTTTAGTCGACAAAAATATTTTTAATAAGGTGGTTTACTTTCGCGGACTAAAATGCTATACTGGCATCAGTACCCAAAAAGGGAGAAAGAAGGAGAGACGATCATGGTTCGAACCGCAAAGTCCAAGATCGGAAAGAAAGAAAAGAACGACCGGTTGTATAAGGCCATTCTGATGCTGGAGACGGAGGAGGAGTGCTATAACTTCTTCCAGGATCTGTGCACGGTGTCTGAGCTGCGGAGCATGGAGCAGCGCTATGAGGTAGCCACGCTGCTGAATGACGGGATGATCTACAACGACATTCTGGAACGCACCGGCGCATCCAGCGCTACCATCAGCCGAGTGAACCGCAGCTTGATCTACGGCAACGGCGGGTATGAGAGCGTGCTGGAGAAGATGAAGGAGAAAGAGAAGAAATGAGCTGCTACGAGGCGCTGGCCGGTTCATATGACGCGCTGACCGAGGATGTGGGCTATGGAAAGCGGCTGGATTTCATCGAGAAGCTGCTGTGCTGCAGCCGTATCCCGGTGAAGCTGGTGCTGGACCTGGCCTGCGGCACCGGGACCATGAGCTGGCTGCTGACGCAGCGGGGTTACGAGGTCATCGGCGTGGACGGCAGCGAGGATATGCTGGCGGCGGCCATAAGCAAGGGCGGGGAGACGTCTGGTGTGCCGCCTGTTTTCCTGCACCAGTCCATGCCGAGGCTGGACCTGTACGGTACGGTGGACGCGGCGGTGTGCTGTCTGGACAGTCTCAACTACCTGACGGACCCAAAGGACGTACAGCGGACGTTCCGGCGGCTGCATCTGTTTGTGGCCCCCGGCGGGATGCTGGTGTTCGACGTGAACACCGCGGCTAAGCTGGCGGCGCTGGACGGTCAGGTATTTCTGGATGAGACGGAGGATACCTACTGCGTGTGGCGGACGGAGTACCACAGGGGCCTTTGTACCTACTACATGGACCTGTTCCGCCGCCGCGGCGACGGCGCATGGCGCCGCAGCGCGGAGGTGCACCGGCAGCGGGCCTACTCTGTGGAGGAACTGACCGCCTGGCTGGCAGCGGCGGGCTTTGGCGATGTTCGGGTCTACGGCGATATGCGTATGCGCCGGCCCCGTGCGGATGAGCAACGGGTCTACATCAGCTGTGTCCGCAAATAAAGCGGCCCGGTACTCGGGCGGATCAAAAGGAATGACCGCGCCCCGCCCTTTTGGGCGGGGCGTGTGAGGCGAAAGAGGGTTATATCTATGGCAGATCGTATCGTAAGAGCTATTTCCACCGACGGCATGGTGCAGGCGGCGGCCATTTGCAGCCGTGGCCTGACGGAGCGCGCCCGGCAGATACACAAGACGCTGCCTGTGGCCACGGCGGCGCTGGGCCGCACACTGGCGGCGGCGTCCATGATGGGCAACGCACTGAAAAGCGACGGCGCCAGCCTGACGCTGCAATTCAAGGGCGGCGGTCCGCTGGGCACGGTGCTGGCCGTCAGCGACAACGAGGGCAACGTGCGGGGCTACGTGACCAACCCCCATGTGGACCTGCCTCTGCGGCCGGACGGCAAGCTGGACGTGGGCGCGGCCGTGGGTCATGAGGGCACATTGACGGTCATCAAGGACCTGCACATGAAGGAGCCCTATGTGGGCACCATCGATCTGCTGGGCGGCGAGATCGCCGAGGACGTGGCGGGCTATTTCGTGGAGTCGGAGCAGATCCCCACCGCCTGTGCCCTGGGCGTACTGGTGGACCGGGACCAGAGCGTCAAGGCTGCCGGTGGATACCTTATCCAGCTGATGCCCGGCGCGGGGGAGGACGTCATCACCAAGGTGGAGGGCGGCATCATGGCCGCGGGGCCGGTTTCGGCGCTGCTGGACAAAAACGACGACCCGGAGCAGCTGCTGCGGGACGTGATGAGCGACTTTGACCTGAAAATATTGGAGACGTGCCCGGTATCCTACAGGTGCTATTGCAGCCGGGAACGGGTGGAACGGGCGCTGATCTCCCTGGGCCGTGACGAGCTGGAGCAGATGCTGGCGGAACAGGGCGGCTGCCAGCTGACGTGCCAGTTCTGTGACGCGGTGTACGACTTCTCGGCGGAGGACCTGAAGGGCCTGCTGAAAAATATGTAAGGAAAAGGACAAAAATTGAAAAATTTTTGTTGACAGATGCGGATGGGAACGTTATAATATGCCTTGTCGTTTGAACGACAGGTACGGGAGCATAGCTCAGCTGGTTAGAGCACCTGCCTTACAAGCAGGGGGTCACTGGTTCGAGTCCAGTTGTTCCCACCATCCACACGGCCAAGTAGTTCAGTTGGTTAGAACGCCAGCCTGTCACGCTGGAGGTCGAGGGT
>OLPR01001134.1_pt1 | contig 22560 bp, 20 predicted proteins | sample 1672761 | NCBI WGS metagenome assembly OLPR01 (sample SAMEA3136721, study PRJEB25190) | human gut metagenome | biome: human gut; feature: human-associated habitat; material: faeces | place: Austria | collected 2013 | reverse complement strand
GAGCACTTCTCCGCCAGCCTCTCGCGCGTAGGCGACAAGCCCCTCGACCTCGGGATGGCCCGCCTCTCCCACGACGACGACGCGCCCGCATTCGCGAGCAAGCTTCGCTGCCGCCTTCTGCGCCCGAGCGACATGGGGGCACGTCGCATCGACCACGGGAAGCCCGCGCGCCTCGATCCGACGCCTGACTTGCGGCGTCACACCATGGCTGCGAATGATGACGCTGCCCTCGACGGCTTGATCGGGATTCTCGACAGCACGGATGCCCCGCTCGGCAAGCTGCGCCACGACCTGGGGATTGTGAATCAGCGGGCCAAGGGTGACGGCGCGCGACCCTTCCGACGCGGTATCAAGCGCCATGTTGAGCGCGCGCTGAACCCCGTAGCATGCTCCCGCGCATTTCGCACGCGTCACCTTCATTTCGACTCCTTCGCCGCGATGATCTCCTCGGGAGTGTGCTCGGGAATCGCATGATTCGCGAACACGTCCGTAAAGTCGCGCCCGTCAGGGAACAGCTCAACCATGTCGACCTCACCGCGCGGCACGCGCTGGGAGAGGGCGAAGCACTCGCGCATCGCATACCACGTGCATCCCTCCAGGCGATCCTCCTTGGGAAGGAAGTCGAAATCGCTGACAAGCAGGGGCGACCCAAACTCCATCGTGATCTTGGGAAAGCGGAAGAACTTGCCCTTCTGCTTCACGTACTCGGCATTGCGCACGGTCATAGGGAGGATAGGCGCACGCCCCATCTTCGCAATGAACGCGGCGCCGGAATGGATTTCGGGCTTCTTGGTTCCCTTACCACGGCGCGTTCCCTCGGGGAGGATGCCGACGAGCTCGTTGTTCTTCAGGTTGCGCGTCGCGCGCTTGATGGCCACGCGGTCGGCCGCATCGCGCTTGATGGGAAATGCGCCGACGCGCGAGAGAATCTGGCCCACAAGACCGCGGGCGTTGTCGAAGAGCGTCTCACGGCCGAGCAGGCGCACCCACTGGCTGGGACGGCATGCGATGTACATGCAGGCCACGTCGAGAAACGACGTGTGGTTCGCCACAAGGAGCACGCCCGATTTCTTGTTGAACGCCCGCAGGTTCTCGCGTCCATCAACGCGATAGCGGAAACAGATTTTGAACACGAAGGCGACGACCACCCAAACGATGTTCCCAAACCAATGGGGAATCTGCTTTTCGGTCGACGTGCCCCCGAGCGGCATATCCCACATCTTCTCGTATGGCAAAAAGACGCTCATGCGCAGCCCTTTCTCTTGAATATGCGCGCGAACCCCGCAAGTTGGACGCCCCGCCTCGAGAGGCAGGACGCCATTTCGCGATTACCCCTGAGCCTGCTCGGCACGCGAGCAGATGAAGGAGATGATTTCCTCGATGGTTTTGCCGGTCGAGTCAAGATGCACGGCGTCTTCCGCCGGCTTGAGGGGCGACGCGGCACGCGAGGAATCGATCTCGTCGCGCTTCCTGATGTCGGCGAGAACCTCCTCGTAGTTCGTCGAACCCACGTGACGCTCCTCGTTCTGCTTGACACGACGGGTTGCACGCTCCTCCGCGCTTGCCGTAAGGAACACCTTCACGGGTGCCTCGGGGAAAACGACAGTGCCGATGTCGCGGCCCTCGACCACGTAGTCGCCCGCGCGGCCGATGCGCTGCTGTTGGGCGACAAGCGCCTCGCGAACTGCGGGAACGGCGGCAACTGGCCCCACGGCGCGGTCGATTTCGGACGTGCGGATGGCATCGGTCACTTCCGTGCCCGAGATGAAGACACGACGGGGAACGGGGTCGCCCTCGACATGTCCGAACTCGATTTCGTTGTCGCGCGCGATCGCGCCGAGCGCCTCGGCGTCGTCGAAGGAAACGCCGTCGGCGAGCGCCTTCCACGCGATGGCGCGGTACATTGCCCCCGTGTCAAGACACGAGAACCCGAGCCGCTTTGCCGCTGCCTTAGCGACGGTTGACTTGCCTGCCCCCGAGGGGCCATCGATTGCGACGATCATTTCGCCAGCCTTTCAATATCGGCACGAAAGCCCGGATAGCTTACGCGAACTGCCTCAAAATCACGGATAGACACGGGATGGGCTCCCGTGAAGCCAACAAGCGACCAGGTCATCGCAAGACGATGGTCGCCCAGGGAATCGAACACGAGCCCCTCGGGCACGACGAGACCCGGCTTGCCCTTGATATGCAGGTCATCGCCTTCGGACCACGCGCGCACGCCAAGCTTGGAAAGCCCCTCCAAGATGGCCGCGAGACGGTCGGTCTCCTTCACGCGCAGCTCCCCCACCTCGTGAAAGACCGTCGTGCCTTCCGCGTGGGCAGCTACAAGGGCGAGCACGGGAATCTCATCGACGAGCGAGGCGATCTCGCGCCCCCCGACCTCGCACGAGCGCAGATGCTCGACGTAGGAAACCGAGATGGTGCCGCAAGGTTCCTCCCCCGCGCTGCCCGTCGGCTTCAGGGTGATGTCGGCGCCCATGCGCTCGAGCACCCGTGCGAAGCCGATGCGCGCCTCGTTCAAGCTCACGTTCTCGATGTCGATCGCGCTGTCGGGACGAAGAGCCGCCGCGCACGCCATGAACGCCGCAGATGAGGGGTCGCCCGGGACATCGACGTCGCAGGCGTGAAGGCTCTGCCCACCAGCAACGGAAGCCTCCCCCGGCGCCGCTTCGACGTCGACGCCGAAGCCGGGGAGCATGAGCTCGGTGTGATTGCGAGAGGGCGCTGGCTCGTGAACGCTCGTCGTGCCCGACGCGAAGATGCCAGCGAGCAGAATCGCTGTTTTCAGCTGAGCGGAGGCGACCGGCGAATCATAAGAAATCGCAGCGAGACCGCGCGTTCCCGTGATGGAGAGCGGGAGCGTCGTCGCACCTTCCTGCGCGAATCGAGCCCCCATCAGCTCAAGCGGGGCCGCGATACGGCGCATCGGGCGGCGGCGAAGGGAATCGTCGCCCGTAAGCTCGACGGTGATGCCCCACGGCGCGAGAACGCCCATGAGCAGGCGAACCGTCGTACCGGAATTGCCGCAGTCGATGGCGCCCTCCGGCTGTGAAGGACCTAAGCCACCCCAGCCGCGGATGTCGCCTGCAAGGCTTCCGTCGGGCTGCTTCTCGAGGTTGACCTCGGCGCCCAGAGCGCGCACGGCGCCGATGGAAGATCGCACATCGGCGGAGTCGAGCACGCCGGACACGTGCGAAGTGCCTTCGGCCATCGCGGAGAAGAGCACCGAACGATGCGAGATCGACTTGTCGCCGGGGACGAGCACCGCACCGGACAGCGGGCGGGCAAGCGGCTCGATAAGGGTTGTCTGCTCTGCCGCAACTGCAGGATCAGCAGACGTTGCGGCGTCGTTGCGCACGGCGGACGCCAGTTGATCGTTAGTCGACATGGACATGCTCCTTCGGAGAGAGCGGATTGAACGACACCGAGAATCCTGCGCCGATGAGCTGGGCAGACAGCTTTCCAACATCGCCCTCGTCGGTTAGAACGAGCGAGAGCACGGCGCGATCCTCGGTGATGTGATCGATTTCGATTGACTGGATATTGCAGCCAGCGGAGCTCGCGATCGTCGTGACTTCCGCGACCACGCCCTTTCGATCGGACATGGGAATGCGAACCTCGAGGAGCTTGTCGGTCGAGGGAACCCAAGCGGCGGGCAGAGCGCGGCGGGCCTGTGCCGCCTCCTCGAGAAGACGAGTCGTCGCCTCGCGATCGTGCGCGTCGATGGCGTCGGCGAAATCGCCGATGATGCCCTGCATCTCGCGCAATCCGCTCGTGAGCGCGCAGGCGTTGTCGAACGCGATGCCGCACCATAGCTTCGAAGAGCCCGCCGCGATGCGCGTGGAATCCTTGAAGCCGCCTGCCGCAAGGCGCATGAGCGACTGCTGCTCGTCGGCGTGGCGATGCGCCAGCTGGACGAGTGAAGCCGCGATGATATGCGGAACATGGCTTACAACGGCAATGGAATCATCATGCTCGTCAGGTGCTATGGCAACCACGCGCGCGTTCAAGCTCGTGATGAGCTCATGCAGACGTTGGAAATGCTCGGGCGGCGTGTCCGCATCGGGGCACAGAATCCAGTTAGCGCCTTCGAAAAGATCGGGGCGGGCGCCGTCGATGCCGTTCTTCTCCGAACCTGCCATGGGGTGGCCTGGCACGTAATTGCGGCGGTAAGGCAGAATCTCAGCCGTCGCCGCAAGGATATGCGCCTTTGTGGAAAGCGTGTCGGTTATAACGCCGCGATAATCCCAATCGCGCAGAAGACGCAGGTAATCGTCGACCGCAGCAACCGGCGTCGCCAAGACGACGAGATCCGCACGGTCCTTCACGAAATCGGAGAACGCCTCGCTTTCGGGGGCGCAAGCGTTCGCCACCCACCCACGCGAGATTGCCTCGCCGCAAGTCCGCGAATCGACGTCAACCCCGAACACCTCGACATCGGGGTCGGATTTCGAGATAGCGGCCGCAAGCGATGCACCGATAAGCCCCAGGCCAACCACTACGATATGGTCGAACCCGTGAGGAGCCTTGCTTGTTACATCTTCAGACATGCGCATACCTTTTCCTCGCGTGCCCGGGTCCTTATCGCCTGGGCAGCAGTCCGTTAGTTTAGCAGTTATGATTGGATTGCGGCTTTAAGTTCGCCTACTTCCACATCTGCGAGCTCGCGCCATGAGCCGCGGGGCAAATTCCCCAGCTCAAGCGGACCAAAGGAAGAGCGATGCAGTGCGATGACCGGATAACCCACCGCCTCGAGCATACGGCGAACCTCCCGCTTACGGCCCTCTCGCAAACCGACGAGCACATAGCTCCCCGTCTTCTCACGGACCGCACGGCTGCGTTTGCCAGTATGCGAGGCGTTGATGCCGCCCGCGCCCTTGCCCGTCCCAATCGCGCGCGCGGCCTTTTGCGCATCGTCGCCCCGCAAAAGCTCGGCACGAGCGGGAAGCGTCATGCCGTCAGAGAGCGCAACACCACGGCGCAACCGCTCAAGCGCCTTGGCATCGGGCGTCCCCTCGACCAGGGCAAGGTAGCGTTTCTCCACATGGCGGCGCGGGTGCAGAAGCGCGTTTCCCAGCTCGCCGTCGGTCGTGAAGAGAAGAAGGCCCGTCGTGTCGCGGTCGAGGCGCCCCACCGGAAAGAGCCCCGGGAACCGATCGACGGGGACGAGGTCGGCAACCGTGGCACGGCCCTGGGGGTCGTCCATCGTGGTGACGTAGCCGGCAGGCTTGTGAAGCATGATTGTGACGTCGCCCTCGGCAAGGAGCACCGGCGCTCCGCCGTCGACGCGAATCTTGTCGCTGCCAGGATCGACCGAGCACCCCAGCTCAGCAGGCTGCCCGTTGACCGTGACGCGACCGGCGACGATGAGTTCTTCGGCATGGCGGCGCGACGCAACACCCGCGCGCGCAAGAAACTTCTGCAGGCGCATCATGGCTACTCGTCTTCCGTTTCGAACGTAAGCTCGTCGAAGTCGATCTTGTCGACCACACCGAAGCCCTGAGCCATTGCCTGGCGAAGCATCTCCTGAGCCGAACCGTCGTCCATACCGGAAAAGCCCTCGTCCTCGCCGCCTTCCCCTGCCTCATCACGCGACGCAGCCGCACGAAAACCCGCATCCTGCGAGAACAGCGACTCGGGCGCCGTATGTCCCACAAGCGCCTCGCCCGCGACAGCCCCGCTCATGTCGCCCTCCTCGTCGTCGTACACGACGCGGTCGAGCACGTCGCCCTCGTCGCGCTCGAGCGCGGTACCGCTTGCTTCGTGAGCTGCGGAAAGACGCTCGCGAATGAGCGTGCGCGTGGAATCGTCGGGGGCGAACTCGGAAAGGTCGGGCAAATCGGCGGTGGAGCGCAGGCCGAACTTCTCCAAAAACGCGCGCGTCGTGGCGTAAAGAGTGGGGTTGCCCGGCGTGTCCGCGGTCCCCGCCTCGCGCACGAGGCCCTTTTCCACCAGGGAGTTGATGGAACTGTCAGAGTTCACGCCGCGCACGCTCGCCACCTGGGCGCGCGTCGTAGGCTGGGTATACGCCACGATCGCGAGCGTTTCCATGGCGGCTTGGGAGAGCTTGCGCGTGTCCCAGGAAAGGACGTACTTCTCGATGAGCTCGTGGTAAGCGGGATGCGTGTACAGCCGCCAGCCGCCCGCCACTTCACGCAGCTGGATGCCGCGGTTTTCGGCCTCGAGCTTGTCGCGAAGCCCTACAAGGGCGCTCTCGACATCGGCGGGGTCGACCTCGAGCATGTCGGCGAGCGCGATGGTGCCCACCGGCTCATCGGTCACGAACAACATTGCCTCGATTGCGCCTGCGAGCTGGTCTTTTTGCAAACCTTCGAACATGGTTACTCCTCCTCGCCCACCGACGTGAGCGCATCTTCGCCCGTCAGGTCAAGCTCCCCCGACCCTTCGATGTAGTCGATCGAGATATCGCCGAAAAGCTCGTCTTGGTTGATCTTCACCATGGAGCGCTTGTAGAGCTCGAGCACCGCGAGGAATGTCACGACAACGACCGGCGTCGGCGTGCGCCCATCGACCAAGTCGGAAAACCGCAGGTGTCCGCGGTTGACGATGCGCTGGTGGATGGCCCGCACGTGCGTCTCGACGGGAATAGGCTTTGCGGCGATATGCTCGCTTTCCAGGAGGAACACATCGCGTCGGGCCAGCGCACGGGCGCACGTGAGCGCGAGACCGTCGAGCGTGACGTCTTTCAGGTAGTCGGGCATGAGGTTCAAGAAGCACGCGTCGGGACCGAACGGACGCGTGTGCATGCGGCCTTCCGAGATGAACCGCGCATGAAGGGCGGCGCCCGCATTTTTGTACTGCTTGTAGGCAAGCAGGCGTTCCACCAGGATATCGCGCGCCTCGCTCGGGGTGAGCTCCGCGATATCGTCGTCGATTTCGGGCGTATCCTGCGGGATGAGGCTTTGCGCCTTAATCTCGAGCAGCGTCGAGGCCACGAGCAGAAAATCGCTCGCCACGTCGAGGTCGAGGTTCTTCATGCGCGTGACCTCAGCGAGGTATTGGTCGGCGATCTCGGTGATCGAGATAGCGCCGATATCAACTTTCTGCCTGCTCACCAGGTACAGCAGAAGATCGAACGGGCCCTCGAAGCTTGCAGTGCGGACTTTGTAGGACACAGCTTCGCCCCCCTAGGAAACCCTGAACGGGAACAGCAGGTTGGCCACATTGCCCGCCGTGACGTCGAGGTAGACGCCGACGGGGTTCACGTGCAGGACATACGGCAGAACGACGAGGACGATCATGAAGACGGGCATGGCGTACTGCTGCACGCGGTAATACGCGTGCATGTGCTTTTTCGGGATGAAAAGCGCGAGCACCGACGAGCCGTCGAGCGGCGGAATCGGCAGCAGGTTGAAAAAGAGCAGATAGAGATTGATGAGGGCGAACATGGGCAGGAACATGAGGTAGAAGTATGCGAACGCCTCGCTTTGCGCGACAAGCGCGGACGCTTGGCCGTAGAGGGCCCAGGCGATGGCGCCGGCGAAGGCGGCCATCACGAGGTTCGCCGCAGGTCCGGCAAGGCCGACGATGACGTCGCCCGTCTTGGGATTCTTGAAATAGGACGGGTTGTAGGGTACCGGCTTCGCATAGCCGAACACGGGGCCGTTCATCGCGAGCATGCACAAAGGCAGGATGACCGTGCCGAACGGGTCGACGTGCTTGAGCGGATTAAGCGACAGGCGCCCCGCGCGCTTGGCCGTGGGATCGCCGAGCTTGTACGCCGCAAACCCGTGCGCCACCTCGTGAAACACGATGGCGGGCACGAAGCTTAGGACCGAGCAGACTATGTAGGCAAGATATTGTGATGACATGGGTCATAAGTGTAGCGCAAGGGAAAGCCCGCGAAGTGCGCGCCCCACTCCCCTGCGCGAAAAGTGCGCAGATGGAAAGCGAGGAGACGTTGCGCTTGCGGGCGCAAGAAGCCAGAGCGCCAGCGGCGGCGCCCGCCCTAAAACAGGCAGGCACCGAGCAGCGATCGCGGCGAGACGCTTGCGCCGGTCACGCCACCAGCGCAGGCGTCGGCTTCACGCTACTTCAAAATCCCCTGTCGATACGCCTTCATGATCAGGGTCGCGGCGCGCTCGCGAGAAGTGCTCTCGGCGGGCGCGAACGTGTAGGTCCCGTCGTGGTTATCGTAGCCGCTAACAAGGCCAGACTCCTTAGCCCAGGCCACCGAGCCCGCTGCCCAATCGGATATGGCGTCGCTATCGGTCAAGTCGCCCAAAGCAGCCGAATCGCCGGCCTGGCCACCATTCGCATAGTTGCAGAAGATCTTGGCCACCTGCTCAGCGGTCACCGGCTCATTGGGCATAAAGCTGAACGTGCCGTCGTGATTGTCGGAACCGTTGATCACCTGGTTGGCAACAGCCCAGTTGGCAGCACCGGTGTACCACACGAAGGACTCGACATCGTCCATACCCGTCGTGTTGGACGTATCAGCAGGCTTGTACGCTGCGGCAGCTTCGGGGTCGGCTGCGCGCCAGAGAATCATGGCGAACTGCGCACGCGTAAGGGGCCTGCCCACGCCAAACAGACCGGCATCGGGGCCTTCCGCATAGCCGGTGATAAGGCCCTTCGCGGAGCAAAACGACACGCCCTCGGCATACCACTCGGCATAGTCGACGTCGGGGAACTCAGACGGAATGCTCGCGAATTGCGCGACGTACGTCACATCCTCGGATGCGCGCACCTCGATATCGGCACCGCCGGCGACCGCTTCCCGCTCGCCCGACGCGCCCTCGCGCTGCCACCCGATGAACACGTTGCCTTCCAATGCACGTGCGTGGATTGCGATTTTGCCTCCAGCGACCACCGGACCGCCGCCCCAAACGTCGCCTTCACCTTCCGCGGAAACGGACACCGTCGCTTCTTCCAAGTCCGAGCCCGACGCGACGGAGGAAGCCTTCGCCTCGTCACCGGTCGAGTCGTCCACAAGCACGCAATCGGTGGGGGCATCCTGGGCGAACACGTCGAGCGAGAACACGCTACCTTCCTCGATAGCGACCCCCTGATAACTCTTCACGCTGACAGGATCGCTGCTTAGGACATCTCGCTCCTCGACAGTCACGTCCATCTCGCCACCATCGGTCGCAGTGACCTCGACGCGATAGTCGCCACCAGCGGGAATGTCGATCATCTTCACGCCGTCGGACGTTACCGCCGCGGGAAGACCTTCTTCAAGCAAGCTCTCGTCAACCTCATCGTTGGAAATCGATGCGACAAGATTGCCCTCGGCGTCGTAAGCCTTGACATCAACCGGGCAGGCAACGAGCAGCGAGCGATAGTTCTTGCGGGCGAATATCTCAGGGAATTTGCCGAGCGCAGCCTCGTCGCTTTTCATCCACGCCACGTAAGTTTCCTGCGTATGCCCGTGCACCACGCCCTTTCCCGTAATGAACGCCCCGTTGAGCGCTCCCGTGCCGAAAATGGCCGTGAACAGGAGCTTGTACTGCGGAATCACCATCGCTGCGTACAAAATGGCATAGTCGCCGTTGTCGGCGGAATCCATGATAGCCGCCTTCACGAGACTCGTGAACACCTCATGCGGTGTCACGCCAGCCAGACGATTGTGGTAGTACCACCAGGTCGATCGGGCGAGCATCGCCATCTCCGTCGAAATCGATGACGCGGTAACGGAGCCGGTCAGGTAGCCCCGGTACTTTTCCCCGTCGCTGAAGCGCTCGAAATACGTGTTCATCTTTGCCAGCTGCGCCTTGTAGTCGCCCCTAAGCGTGTTCGACCTGGAAGGCAGCGCCAGATCATTGCCGTAGCGGCCGTAGCCCCATTCACCAAGCGGCACCTTGATGACGACGTCCTCGGGGTTCACGATGTTGAAGATGTTGCCGTACTTGGCATCGCTGCGATTGCTTGCGCGCGTGGCGTTGGGCGATTCGAACGTGAAGGTGTAGACGTTGTCGGGCGAGAGCGTCCCCGCGTCGGTCGTCAGCCCATCGTCGAGGCGGGCACCGAGGATGTTCGACACCGCAGCACCCCGGCTGTGGCCCGCGATGAGCACGCGCGCTTTATCGAGGTCGATGCCGTTGTCGTACACGTAACTGCGCAGGGCCCGAAGCACCTGCAGCGCCCCAGCCTTGAAACCCTCGTGCGTTTCCTGGTCGGAATTCTGCAGCGTGTCGGCGACGTTGAGGTTGCTAAGCCATTCGCCGTTGCCGGGCGTGCCGCGCACGATGACGGCGATAATCGGCACGCCGTTTGAGGTCATGCGCGTCTCGATGGAGAAGCCAACCTGGTCGTAGTCGCCGTTGTAGTCTTTCCCTTCGGGGTGATATTCCACCGAATCGAACGCGTTGAAGCCAAGCTCGTCTCGCAACGTCCTTTTCACGAACGACTCGTCGTAAGCCGCAGCGGCGAGCACGGCGGCAGTGGTGGCAAGATCGTGGTTGTACGTATGCGAAGAGGTGTTGAACCAGGCATCGTCCCAGTTTACTACAGTCGCAGCTTCACCATCGCCCCCCGAAGCCTTAAACCAAGCACTTGCCGTGAAGGGGTCGGAGGGAATTGTATCGGACGGAACTGTGCCCGACGAACCCGCAGGAAGGGCAACTTTTTCCATGGCTTGAAAAGGTTCCCACTGTTGTTCGACGGTCATGTAGCCGAGCTGTCCGTAATTGTTGCAGCCCCACGTCCAAAGCGTGCCATCCTGCTTAAGGGCGGCAGTATGGTTCATGCCCACCGAAGCGCAAACAACCCCTTCGAGGTATTGTGCCGGCTTAAGCTGGTCCCAATAAGGCGCTCCAACTTGATTGTATGAACCATTGCCCCACACCCACAGCGTACCGTTTTTCTTGACTGCTGAGGAGTTAGGCCCGCCGAATGATATCGAAGCAACGTCGTCCATCACCTTGACAGGGACACTGCTGTCCTCGGTCGTTCCATTTCCCAACTGCCCATCATCATTGCATCCCCAGGTCAAAAGTGACCCATCCTGCATGATGACTCCAGTATGAGATGAACCGAGCGACACAGAGGAAACACCGTCCATAACCTTGACGGGAACGGTGCTGCTATCAGTCGTACCGTTTCCGAACTGCCCATACGAATTGTCGCCCCACATCCAAAGCGACCCATCGCGCTTGATCGCGGCGGAATAACCAGTGCCCAGAGAAACAGCAACAACATTGTCCATTATCTTTTTTGGCTCATGGTTGGCGCTGTCGTTAGTCGTCCCGTTGCCCAGCTCGCCATGCGAATTGTCGCCCCACGTCCAAAGCGATCCATCGCGCTTGATGGCAGCGGCATGACAATAGCCGAGCGAAACGCTGGCAACATCGTCCATGAGCTTTGCGGGAGCGAATCCATGGGTACCTCCCGTATTCTCGTTGCCGACCACGCCCTTATAGTTCCAACCCCACATCCAAAGCTCCCCGTTATTTTTGACAGCAGCCGAAAAATTCGTACCGAGAGCAACACTCGCAACATTGTCCATGAGCTTCTTCGGATAATAGTTTTTCTCATCGCCCGACGAATATCCGAGTTGAAATTCCGAGTTGCGGCCCCAGATCCAAAGCTCCCCATTCGAGGTGATAGCAGCTGAATGATCCTCGCCTGCCGCGGAGATGGTGTTTCCGAACGGCAGGGTCTCGGTTGAAGATTGCGCGACGGCGTCGGTGGTTGGCTGCGCGGCAGTTGCGAGCTGCGTTGAGTCCGTAGGTTGAGCCACAGCTGCGAGCCGCGTTGACTCGGAGGCTTGGGCGGCATCGGCGGCTAGGGCCGAATCCGCGGTTGAGGCACCTTCCTCAACCTGGGCGGCTTCGACAGCAGAGCCCTCGCCTTCGGCATCGCTTGCCCATGCCGAACCATAGAACGACGCGCAGGGCAAAAGCCCTGCCACGAGCACGATGGACAAGAATGATGAGAGCGCTTTGCGCCATGGATTCGCCATGCCGTACCTCCGCGTATCAAGGATGCAATCGGGCTGTTTGGTGCATTGTATCAAACAGCAAGCAACCTTAGGATGCAGACGCCAACACAAGCGCGATAGAGACAGCCTGGAGGCAATTTCATCAAGTCAAAGAGGAGGCATTGTCTTTCCTACAGTATGTAGGAAAGACTTGACAGTACTGTCAAGTGCGCGCAGAAAACAAAGGAGAGAAAATGAAGGTATTTGGTTTGGGTGGCCCAGAAATTCTTGTTTTACTCGTTCCGGTTCTGTTCTGTATTTGGATAATCCAAGCCTTCCTCAACTATGGCACCGCTTATCGCCTAACGAGTGCAAATGGTCGCAACGGCGTGTCATTATTCGGGTGGTGGTTGGGGCTATCCCTCGCGTCGATTATCCCCGGCTTGGGAATCTATATTTGGAAAAGATACCGAGGCGAGAAAAAGAGCACAACGACCGACGAGGGCCAAGGCGGTCAACTAGATGGCGAACAATGTCCTCATTGCAAAAGCAACTTGAATTCAACTGACATCTTCTGCTCACATTGCGGAGCGAAAATCCCAAGTCGAATAATGGTATCGATGGGAAACAGGGTTTCGGATGAAGAAACAGCGTAAAAGCGCGGGATCAATTCTGCGAATCGCTGTTGCCATCTCGCTTGCAGTAACTCTTACGCCCCAGCCAGCATTCGCAAAGGCTCACTACGGAGGAACAGATTTCAGCCCCAACGGACCAGAAGGCGCTGTATCGAGCCAGCCACCAGATGTAGAACTACGAGTATCGTTAGGAGACGCCCTATCGGATGCGAAGGAGCAATCGGACTCTTCAAACGATTCCGAGTCAAACGCAACCGACGATGACCCCGAAGAGGAATCACCTGATAGTGTTTCGCAGGAGGATGCCGAAGCCGCCAACGAAGCGACTACAGCTCAAGAAAATGAGCGCACCACGAGGCTCCATATTAGCATCGACGACGATGAAGATAACGTTGACGAAGGAGACGATCAAGAGGAAGACGAGACTGAAAATCCCCTTGTTTTGCTCGTGGTGACAGCAACAGGAATTGCCCTTATCGCCGCCATCTTTAACTACATTGCAAAAAGGAAGAAAAGTGACTAGAACAACGAGCGAAGACGCAGCAATCATCAATCGAGGATCGCTTTCATCCGTTTGGAAAACCGAGAGCGGGTACACAACGCTTGGCATACTTGCCAATACAGCAATTGTGCTCGCAGTGACTGTTTCCGTTTACCTATCGGGCGGTTCATCAACAATCGGATCGAAAGTACTCTCAGGAACCTGCGCTGCATCTTTTATTGTCGCAGGATTATATTTATTGACAATTTATCGGAGTTATTATTCGAGTAAACCAATCGTTCGTTCGTGCAAAATTGCATCGTTTCTCAACGGATTTCTCGGGGCAGGGTTATTCGGATTACTCTGGAACAGGCTGCTCACGAAAAGCAAGAGCGGAGACAGCGCTGGGGTTCTCGGCGCTATAGCGCTCTTACTATGGGCGGCTTACATCGTCTTCAACATATACACGATAACCAATTACCAGCCAGACAGATTCAAGGCTCTCCAACAGCGATGGCAGCTATCAACGCATGGATCTCGTATATGACGGCTACACGTACACCGACGACGACGCCGGAGCTACATTTGACGTCCCCAGCGGCTGGGTTAAAGATGAGCAAAGCGGAGGTGTCGTATTCACCAGTATTGACGATACCGCCGAGGTGTGGTTTTTAGAGCCATATGATATATGGAACAACCTCGACAACAAAGACTCTATCAGCAGGGACGCCATCAATCAAGAAATCTATGCAGAAGATAATTTCGCTGGCTTATCCTCAGAGTATCTTGCCGACTGCAAGGATGAAAAAGTTAGCAGCGAAACCATCGGCTCCTACGATTATTTCGTCGTAACGGGATCTGGGTATACTAAAGGCGGCACGAAAGTCCAAATGAAATATTGCACGCACATCGAGAACGGCTATGCGTATCAATGGGTGTTCTTTAAGTATGCAGATTCGAAATCTCAAGATAGAGCGAGCGACTATATCGCAATGATCGAAAGCGCCAAATACTGATTTATCCCATTAAGAGCTTCAGACAGTTCCCAAATTGGAAATGATTTGCGGCCTCCGCAGTTCAGCTCCGCAGCGGAGGCCGCAAATTAATAAGGACTTAGCTCATGTTCGGCCAGGATTGTTGGCGGAGGGCCTCGTAGGTTGCGATGGCCACGGCATTCGAGAGATTCAAGCTGCGCTCGTTCTCGCGCATGGGGATGCGGACGCACGCATCGAGATAGCGCTGGATAAACGCCTCATCAAGCCCGCGGCTCTCACGTCCAAATAGGAGAAACGCGCCCTCACCGTAAGCCACATCGGTATAGTTGCGCGACACGTGTCCCGTGAACAGGTGCAGCTCGTCTTCCCCGTGCGCCTCGAAGAACGCGTCGGCACATGGCCACTGCACGATTTCGACGTCGTCCCAGTAGTCACAGCCCGCACGCTGCAGGTTGCGCTGCGTCAGACGGAAGCCCATCGGCTCCACCAGATGCAGCACCGAGCCCGTGCAGGCGCACGTGCGGGCGACATTGCCCGTGTTCTGGGGGATCTCAGGTTCGACAAGCACAATGTTCAGGGGTTTCACTTCTGCCTCTTATTCCGCGCAACTTGATTCGTCGTATAAGAAAAAGCGGGCCGGCGGGCGCTTTCCTTCAAGCGCAGTTCCGCACGAGCCGAACAGCCCAGTGGGCTGTTCGTGCGAGCTCAGGACTGTTTGAGCATGAAGGAAAGCGCGCTGGCCCGCGATGCATCAAGCCCGAATCACGCTTGCGCTTTTTGCTTCTCCATCTCGGCCTCAAGCTCCTCGTTCAGCACGAACCACTCTTCCTCGGCTGCAGCGATTCGCTTCTTGAGCTGAGCATGCTCGGCGATAGCGTCCGACGAGGCGTCCTCGTTGATGTAGAAGTCGGGGTCGGCCATAAGTTCGAGCAGTTCCGCCATGCGCGCGTTGTCGCGCTCCATCTGCTTGTCGAGCTCGGCAATGCGCTTGCGGTGGCCCTTAAGCGCTGCATAGGCCCGATTGCGCGCCTCGGCTTCGCGACGCTTCTGCTCCTTGGTCTTCGGGGCGCTTCCGCGCGGGGCCGTGAGCTGCGTCTTCGCACCCGACGAAGTGCTGGCGCCAGCCGTGTTGCCCGATCCGGTCTTACCTGACGCCGGGGCCTTCCCTGCCGCCTTCATCGCGCTTGCGGCCTTGCTTCCCGAGCCTCCCATGACCTCGTCGACGAGCGATGGTTCCTTCGGTGCCTCGCTATCGAGCTGGCCGCTCTTATATAGGTAGTAATCGTAGTCACCCGCGTAGTTGGTGACACGCCCGTCCTTCACTTCCACGATACGGTTCGCAACGCCCCTGATGAGGTGCCTGTCGTGCGTGATGAACAGCACCGTGCCCTCGAACGCGTTCAGCGCCTGCTCCAAGATGTCGGCGCTCGCGATGTCCAAGTGGTTGGTCGGCTCGTCGAGGCATAATAGAGGGCGCGGCGCCACGAGCATCTTCGCCAGCGCAAGACGGCTCTTCTCGCCGCCGGAGAGCACGCTCACGCGCTTGTCGACGTCGTCGCCATTGAAGAGGAACGCGCCCAAAAGTGTGCGCACCTGGCTGATCGTCCAGCCCGGCGCCACGTGGTCGATTTCTTCGAACACGGTGTTTCCCGAGGTCAGCTCTTCAAGTTGATGCTGTGCGTAGTAGGTTTTCGACACATGCGTGCCGTACTTGATCGTGCCCGCATCGGGCTCGAGCACGCCGGCGATCATCTTTAGAAGCGTCGATTTTCCGGCGCCGTTCGGGCCGACAAGCGCCACCTTCTCGCCGCGGTACATCGTGAAATCCAAGCCATCGTAGACGTGATGGTCGCCGAAGGACTTCCGCAGACCGCGCGCCTCGACCACCATGTCGCCCGTGCGCGGCGGCTGCTTGAAGTTGAAGTGCACCGTCTTCTTTTCCTCGGGAATCTCCACGAGCTCCGCCTTCAGCTTCTCGAGCTTCGCCGCACGCTCCTGCGCCTGGCGAGCCTTCGTCGCCTTGTAGCGGAACTTCTCGACGAACGCCTCGAGACGCTTCATCTCCTCGATCTGTTTGGTGCGCTCCTGCTTCAGCCGTTCGATGCGCTCGGCGCGTTGGCGCAGGTAGGCGGTGTAGTTTCCCTTGTAAAGGTTAACCTGTTGGTTGTCGACTTCGGCCACGCGATCGACCATGTTGTCCATGAACGCGCGGTCGTGGCTGACGACGATGACGGTGCCCGAGTAGCTGCGAAGGAAGCTTTCGAGCCACTTCACGCTCTCCAGGTCCAGATGGTTCGTCGGCTCGTCGAGCAGCAGCACTTCGGGGTTTCTGATCAGCAGCTTCGCAAGCGCGATGCGCATCTGCCAGCCACCCGAGAACTCGCTCGTCATGCGACGCATGTCGTCTTCCTTAAAGCCCAGTCCGAACAGCACGCCGCGCACCTTCGCCTCGATGACGTATCCGCCCAGCCGCTCGAACTCGTCGCGCGCACGGCCCGCAGCGGCAAGGTCGCGCTCGGTGGGGTTTTCCCCGAGCGACTCCTCGAGCATGCGCAGGCGCTTCTCGGCGGCAAGCACCTCCACTTGGGAGGCCATGACCTCATCGAAGATGGGCTGCTCGTCCATCTCGATCGCCTCCTGCTCAAGGTAACCCACACGCGCGCCCTTCGCGAACAGAACGCGTCCCTCATCAGCATCTTCCTCACCGGAGATGATATTGAGCATGGTCGTTTTGCCAGCACCGTTCGGGCCGACGAGCGCCAAACGGTCGTATTCCTCAAGTTTGAAGGTGACATCGTGGAACAGCACGCGGCCGCCGAATGACTTGGAGATATGCTCAAGCTGCAAGATCATAGGTATCGTTCGTCTTTCTTAAATGCCAAAAGTACAACCTATTTATGATACCCGAGAACGAGCGTGCGCGCCGAGGGAAAGCGCCCCTATACAAAACGAACGCCCACGAGGTGCCGCGGGCATTCTAGGAGAGGAAGAGCAGCACATGCTACGCAGACTGACAAGAAGCCCCCGACTCCGTATTATTTGCCGTGTCGTCGTATATGCCAGGCGCAATCCGGCGCGAATGAACCGCCGCATCATAAGCGAGTTCGGACGGATAGCGCCAAAGTGCTCCTTGATTTGCGGGAAGGTGCGCGGGGGCTTGCCCAAACAGGGGGGCGCCTTACGAGTTCGCACCCCTGCCGCTACGAGGGATCTTCGCAAGGACCACGAGAAGGCAGCCGAGCGCAAGGAGCGCCGAGAGCCCGAGCGCGGCGTGGAAGCCCATAAACTCGCCCGATAGCGGGAAGCACCCGATGAGAAAGACCATCACTGCCGTCGCGAGGGATGCTGCGATCTGGCGCGAACACAAGCGCCGCCAACGCTCCGATGAACATGACGTGATACTAGCGGAGCAAAGGCGCGAAACATCCCCGTCACGTGCTGAAAAGCGCCTACCGGCGAGAAGATATGCTCATACCAGAAGAATGAAGCCTCGAATAGAACGGCGCTCGGAGCAGGCTTTTTCCCATCCAAGAGACGACTTGGCCCCAAGGTTTTCCACCTTGGGGCCGAAAAGGAGCGCCCCAGCAAAGGAGGCGCAACTATGTCGAGAAAGCCGCCCTACGCGAGCTTCGCGCCGGCGTTGGGGCCGGGCGAGCAGGTGAAGAGCTCGTCAACATGCACAAGCACGCCGCCCTTTGCCGTGATAGGCGCACCCATCGCCGCAAAGCAGCCGTCCACCCACGCCTTCAATTCCTCGAACTGCTCACCCTCGTTGATGTAGGTAGCCGTGCCGTGAATCTGGTAGGCACCTTCGTCTCCCCAGAAGGTAATGGCGACCTTCTGATTCTCCTTCAGGTTCGCAAGCGTCTTGTTGAAGAACTGGTCGGAGATGTAGACCGTCTCGGCATCGATGACTTTCTTCATTCCCATCGGGTCGACGTTCGGCACGCCATCGGGGGTTGACGTTGCAAGCGCGACATTCTTCATCTGATTGAACGCGTCCTGTACCTCTTTGGGCATAACAGCCATAGCATCCTTCTTTCTCGCGGGTCCAGCAGGGCGCGTACGGGTGCGCCCCGCAATCTATGACCCTATGATACCCCCGAACACCCCTTCGCTGAGCAACCTTTTCAAGCCGCGCTTTCTCGTTTTCGCGCGCAATCGGCCATTTGGCTGTTGCAGGGGCCAACCCCTCGTGCCACCATAGGAACGAAATTGGAACAGGAGCAACCATGGACTATCTGAAAAAACTCGAAATCGACCCCACTGCCCACATCGCACCTTCCGCCACGGTGATCGGCGATGTGAAGGTCGGCGCCGAGTGCACCGTTTTGCAAGGAGCCACCATTCGCGGCGACTTCGGCGGCCGCATCGAAATCGGAAAGCAGACCAACATTCAAGAAAACTGCTGCATCCATGTGAACCACGACGAGGTCACGCGCATCGGCGACAAGGTGACCATCGGGCATGGTGCGATCGTCCACGGCTGCGACGTCGGCGAGGGCACGCTGATCGGCATGGGAGCAACCGTGATCGACCGCGCCAAAATCGGCTCGCAGTGCCTTGTGGGAGCGGGTGCACTCGTGACCGGCACGGCGAACATCCCCGACAGATCGTTGGTGATAGGTTCGCCCGCGCGCGCCGTGCGCCCCCTCACCGAGAAGGAGCTCGCCGAGCTCGAAAGCGCGTGGAAGGAATACTGCGAAATCGGCACCGATATGGAGCGCCAAGGGCTGCTTTTGCCCGGAAGCGCGTACAGCCCCCTGCCGCGCTCCGCAGCTTTCCAATAGAAACGAGCGGGGAATCGTGAGTGCCGCTAGCACACGCGATTGACGAGTTCTTCCCCCGCTGCAAGCCGGGCGATGTTTTCCCAAATCGTCCGGTGCGCCCGATAGAACATGCCCTCCGCGACGCCACCCACATGGGGCGAGAAGACGACGCGCGCCGCCGCCTCGGTCGAAAGGTTCACGAGGGGGTTGTCGAGCGTCACCGGCTCGGGCGTGAGCGTATCGAGCCCCGCGGCCGCGATGCTTCCCTCTTCGAGCGCCGCAACAAGCGCTTCCTGGTCAACAATGTCGCCGCGCGCTGTGTTGATAAGCACACCATCGGAGCGCATCTTCGCAAGGAACGCTCCATCGACCATGCCGCGCGTCTCGTCGGTCACGGGAACGTGCAGGCTTACGATATCGCAGGTGGCAAGCAGGTCATCGAGGCTTGCGAAGCGAACGCCCAGCTCGTTCTCGAGGCCTTCGTCGAGCGGATGGCGCTTGTTGTAGAGCATCTTGCAACCCCAGGGACGAAGGTAGCGCGCAGTCGCCTGGCCGATCGCGCCGAAGCCCACAAACCCGACCGTGCAATCCCCCAGCTCGCGAAAGCCCTCCACCATCATGCACTCCTTAAGAGCGATTTGACGACCCTCGCGAACCGCCCTGTCGCCTTCGAGCGCGCGCCTCAAGCACATGAGCATGAGCATGACAGCCTGCTCGGCGACGGTCCCCGCGTTCACGCCCGCGCAATTGCACACGGCAATGCCCCGAGCGCGCGCCGCCTCCACGTCGATCGCGTTGAACGCCACGCCCTCGGAATGGATGAGCTTGAGATTCGGCATGGCCGCGATGAGCTGCGCATCCACCGGGCTTATGGCATCGGCGACGATGACGGAGGCATCGGGCGCAGCAGCAAGCAAATCGTCGTTCGAGGCGCCCCGTTCGGCGCACACGAGATCCACCTCGCGCGTAATCGGCAGGTCAGGCAGATACTTGCGCGTGCGCGCCTCGCTCCCAACGGTCAGAACCAACATGTAAATCCCCTTTCAACCATCACGGCAAGCCGCTACAGCAAGCCCATCCACTGCCAATACGGCACGCAGACCACAAGCCCCGCAAGACAGGTTGCGAGATAGACACCGCAGTACTTGGCAAGTTCGGAATGCTTCGCCATCTTACCATCGACCGCGTAGAACGCAGCGAGGTAAATCGGGCTTTGATATTTCGCGAACCAAGCGATGACGAGCGCATATGCCGAAAAACCGAGCACCCACGGGTTCACGCCCACGCTCGCCGCCATCGGCACGAGAAACGCCATGAGCAGATTGAGGTACGCTACTTCGGAAACGATGAGGAACCGAAGCACTACCGTGATCACGCCGATCCCGAGCACGAGAAGGTACGGATTGCCCGCAAGCGCCTGGAAAGCAGGGCCGCATGTCTGCATGACCCAATCGTTGAGTCCCGCCTCGGCGAACACCGATCCCAACCCGAGCGCGATGCCGATGAAGAGAAGCGATGTCCAGTTCACACCCGACTTGAACGCAGGGACGTCGATCACCTTCAGCACGAACGTGAAAACGAGTGCCGCAAGACCGACCGCCATGGCGGAGATGTGGTGGAACGGCTCGGTTGCCCACAAAACAACCGTCACCAAGATGATGGCGAGCATGCGCTTCTCCACCGCCGAAAGCGGTCCGAGGCCATCGGGAATCGGCTTGCTGTCACCCTCATTCGTCCCTCCGCGCGAGGGCTCGCCAGCAGAGTTCTCAGCTTCATCCTGCTTGGAGTCGGCGCATTCGGCGGCGCCCACAAAGCGAGTTCCGCAGCGCAGCGAGGACTGTTTGAACGACTGGGCGTTGCCGGGTGCGCCGACGGTCTCAGAAGAAGAACCAGCCTTCTCCCCTCGCCCGTACATCCCCATAATCAAGAAGTAGTTCAGCGCAAGCACAACCACCAGCCACGGCAGCGCCGCCACAAACCACGACGCCATGTTGAATTGTTCCTGCACATCGGCAGGCAGCGTCGCCATGAGCGCATAACCGGTAACGGAGGCGGAAACAATCGTCGGCGCAACCGTGCGGATGCCCACGAGCATCGCCGCAAACAGCCCAGTCGCACGCTTCCCCTGACGCTCATATCCCAGCTCGTCCCCGATGCTCATGGCAAGCGGGGCGAGCATGGCGCCTTTGACGGCAAGGCTTGGGATCAAGGGGCCGAGAACCGTGCCCGTGACAAGTTGAGCGATGACCTGGCATCGGAACGTACGCGGGAACTTGCGCACAATCGCCAGCGCGATGCGCCTCATAAGACCGCTCGTCTTCATGCCGACTCCCAGCGTGAAGGCCGAGAGCAAAAGCCACCAGGTAGACGACGCGAACGTCGAGAACGTCGCGCCAACAGAGATACCGGCGACCACAACGAAGAGCACCGCCATCACCACCGCGGTAACAAACTCGGGCAGAATGCCGGTAATCCACCACACGATAGCCATGATGAGGATACCGAGCACCGCCGTTGCCTGATAGGACAGTCCCGGAATCGGGCAGGTCGCGATAAGGAGCGCCGCCACAAGCGCACCCGCCGCAGCACATCCCAGCTTGATCCTTCGCTTCGCTTCCTCTTTCACCAGCACACGCCTTCCCTCGCAATTGACGCGGTCAATCATACTCCCAAATGAAAACGGCGACGCGATTCTCTTCACGCCGCCGCCTGGTTATCTCGATTGGGAACGCATATCGGAACGCACCTTAGAGCACCGCCTCCTCGACGATGCCCTCGATAAGCCGGCAGAACTTCGGCTCTGCTTCTTTGGCGACCTCGAACACCTCAACATCGCTCGGGGAAGCGCCCTCGACCCCGCACGCCATGTTCGACACGAGCGAGATGCCGAGCACGCGCATGCCCACATGGCGAGCTGCGATGACCTCCTCGCACACGCTCATGGCAACCGTGTCGGCACCCCAGGCGCGAAACGCGCGGATTTCGGCGGGAGTCTCGAAGCTCGGGCCCAAAAGTCCCAGGTAAACGCCCTCTTGGACCGCGACACCACGCTTGAGCGCAACCTTGTGGGCCACAGCGCGCAGCTCGGGGTCGTAGGCATCCTTCATCGAGAAGAAGCGAAACGCGATGCCATCGGGCTCGATGCCGACGATCGGGTTTCGCCCGGTGAAGTTGATGTGGTCGCTCATGATGCAAAACTCACCGGGGGCATAGGACTCGTTGATGGCGCCTGCCGCGTTTGTCGTGATGAGCGCGCGCACGCCCAGAAGATGCATAAGCCAAATGGGGAACGCGACCTCCTGCGGCGAATTCCCCTCGTATCCGTGCAGGCGGCCCTGCATGGCGAGCACCGTCTTCCCGCCAAGCTCGCCGCACACGAAGCGACCCTTGTGACCCGTCGCCGTGCTGCGCTTCATATGGGGAATCTCGCCGAACGGGACGATGACGGCATTCTCGATTTGCTCAGCCAGAGGGCCGAGGCCCGAGCCGAGCACGATGCCGACCGCGGGCTTGCGATTGCCGAGGCGCTCCCGCAGGACGCCGGCCGCTTCTTCGAGGTTCGCTTTGAGCACGTTATCAGCAGACATGTACGCTCCTCACCATAGTAGACATAGTCGAATAGCGCTATTCTACCGCAAAGGGAGCGACCGCCGAAGCTCGCGTTGCGCGAGGTGCTAGCACTCCGGCTTTCGCGCCGTGAGAACGCGCGGCCTGCCAGCGAGGTCGGCGACGATGCGCACATCGACGAAGCCCGCCGCGCGCGCAAGCGATGCCGCTTCGTCAAGGCAGGTCTCGT